>Ga0209172_10001254_pt1 | contig 55895 bp, 40 predicted proteins | sample LarsenN4metaG_FD_184113 | JGI IMG/M metagenome (GOLD analysis project Ga0209172, IMG submission 184113) | Hot spring sediment bacterial and archeal communities from British Columbia, Canada, to study Microbial Dark Matter (Phase II) - Larsen... ...
CCGGGCCGACAATGACCCTGGTCTTGGTAGCGCCTCCAATAACGATCCACCGTGCTGCGGCTGACCGAAAACCGTTCCATGATATCCACCACCCGCTGGCCCTGTTCACAGGCCGCGATGATCCGTCTCCTTAAATCCATTCCATAAGGTTGCATTCCAAGCTTGGTACGGACTTCCAGACCAGTTGTACAGACAATTAAATCATATTAATACGGAAATGCTCTAGTTCCAACTCACGCCGGAAGGCAGCGGCGGGCTGAGGCCGATTCTCGGTGGTTCTCCTGCAGGGGGACGCGCGTCCCCCTGCAGGAGGCGGGAAGCGCTTCCCCTACAGATGGAAGCCGATGGACTAAGGCCATTTCTCCCAGTGGTCCACCAATCCCGCACGGACCGGATTGTCCCGGATGTAGGCCCATTTGGCTGCTGCGCTGTCTTGGCTGCGCAGAATGCGGTCAAAGCAGCCTCGCTGCCATTTCCAGGTGGCGGCCACGCCTTGCCACGTCCAGCGCTTGACCGCCGCGGAGTAAAGGCCGATGGAAAGGGGCCGATCACAGGGACTGGCCAGAATATGCAGGTGGTCCGGCATCAGTGTTGCCGCGAGTGTCTGCCATCGGACCGCACTCCGAACGGCTTGGCGGAAAGCATCGAAAACGCCCACTTCCGCCAGCACGGGTTTCCGTCCTTCGACACAGAGGGTGACAAAATAGACGACCGTTTTGTCTTCCGGAAGCAGGATAGGAACCCTGGGCGGCTGGGCCATGCCTGCCATCCTGGATAGAGCGGAATGTTTTACAAGACCGGATTGTAGGGGACGCGCTCCGCGTCCCAGGGGCAGGAGGCGGGAAGCGGGGCGCTTCCCCTACAGGAGAAAGGCCAATGCGGCCGGGTCAGGGGATGGGGCAGGGGGGGAGGTGCCAGATTTCTTCGGCGTATTGGCGGATGGTGCGGTCGCTGGAGAATTTGCCGCAGCGGGCGGTGTTGAGGACGGCCATTTTCGCCCAGCGGTCCTTGTCACGGTAAGCCCGGTCCGCTTCCGCCTGGGCCTGGCAGTAGGCGTGATAGTCGGCCAGGACGAGGTAAGGGTCGCCTCCTTCAAGCAGGCTGTGGCGGACGCCGTTGAGGACGAGGCCCTGCTCGCTGGGGGTGAAGAAGGTGGAGCCGAGCCAGTCGATGACGGTTTTGAGTTCGGGGTCCTTTTCGTAGTAAGTCCAGGGGTTGTAGCCGCGGGCAAGGAGGGCTTCGACTTCATCGACTTTAAGGCCGAAGATGAAGATATTCTCGGGGCCGACTTCTTCGAGGATTTCGACGTTGGCGCCATCGAGGGTGCCGATGGTGACGGCGCCATTGAGGGCGAGCTTCATGTTGCCGGTGCCGGAGGCTTCTTTGCCGGCGGTGGAGATTTGCTCGGAAAGGTCGGCGGCGGGGATGATTTTTTGGGCGAGGGAGACCCGGTAGTTGGGCAGGAAGACGACCTTGAGCTTGCCGCCGATGCGGGGGTCATGGTTGATTTTTTCGGCGACGGCGTTGATGGCCTTGATGATGGTTTTGGCCAGGACGTAGCCGGGGGCGGCTTTGGCGGCGAAGATGAAGACGCGGGGGTGGATGTCGAGGGCGGGGTTTTGCAGGAGGCGGCGGTAGAGTGTGAGGATGTGGAGGAGGTTGAGGTGCTGCCGCTTGTATTCGTGGAGGCGCTTGATCTGGACATCGAAGAGCGCGTCCGGGGAGACCTCGACGCCGCACTCACTGAGGATGAGCTGGGCGAGGAATTCTTTGTTGCGGCGCTTGATGGCCATGAAGTCCGCGCGGAAGACGGGGTCCTCGGCGTGGGGTTCGAGTTCGCGGAGGCGGTCGAGGTTTTTCATCCAGCCGGAGCCGATGCGGGAGTGGATGAGGCGGCAGAGCTGGGCGTTGGAGGACAGCATCCAGCGGCGGGGGGTGACGCCGTTGGTTTTGTTGTTGAATTTGCCAGGGTAGAATTCGTGGAAATCCTGGAAGAGGGTTTTTTTCAGGAGGTCGGTGTGGAGGGCGGCGACGCCGTTGACGGAGTGGGAGCCGACGACGGCGAGGTGGGCCATGCGGAGGCTTTGGACATGGTTTTCCTCGACGAGGGACATGCTGCGGAGTTTGGCCAGGTCACCCGGGTAGCGGTCTTCGACCCGGAGGAGGTGGCGGCGGTTGATTTCAAGGGTGATCTGGAGGTGGCGGGGGAGGACTTTTTGGAAGAGGGGAACGCTCCACTTTTCCAGGGCTTCGGGGAGGAGGGTGTGGTTGGTGTAGGCGAAGGTGCGGGTGACGATGGCCCAGGCCTCTTCCCAGGGGAGCGCTTCCTCGTCGTGGAGGATGCGCATGAGTTCGGCGACGGCGATGGCGGGGTGGGTGTCGTTGAGCTGGATGGCGACTTTGTCCGCGAAGGTGTCCCAGCCGGGGTTGTGGCGGCGGTGGCGGCGGATGATGTCACGCAGGGAGCAGGAGACGAAGAAGTATTGCTGGATGAGGCGGAGTTCCTTCCCGCTTTCGGTGGCGTCGTTGGGGTAGAGGACTTTGGAGATGGTTTCGCCGCGGTTTTTCTTTTCCAGGGCTTCGGCGTAGCCGCCGCGGTTGAAGGCGTCGAGATCGAAGGTCTCGGCGGCGCGGGATTCCCAGAGACGGAGGAAGTTGACAGTCTGGGTGCCGTAGCCGGCGATGGGGATGTCGAAGGGGATGCCGAGGACGGTTTCGGTGCCTTTCCACTGGGGGCGGTAGTTGCCGAGTTCGTCGAAGACGTTTTCGACATAGCCGTAGAGCTGGACTTTCTGGGTGTATTCGGGGCGGACGACTTCCCAGACGTGGCCATACATCATCCATTCATCGGGTTCTTCGACCTGGTAGCCGTTGACGAAGCGCTGTTTGAAGAGGCCGAATTCGTAGTGGATGCCGTAGCCGACGGCGGGGTAGTCCTGGGTGGCGAGGGAGTCGAGGAAGCAGGCGGCGAGGCGTCCGAGGCCGCCGTTGCCGAGGCCCATGTCGTATTCTTCATCGCGGATGTCGCGCAGGGAGAGGCCGAGCTGTTTGCAGGCTTCCTTGGTCTGCTCGTAGATGCCGGAGTTGTGGAGGTTGTTGGAGAGCATGCGGCCCATGAGGAATTCGAGGGAGAGGTAATAGACGCGGCGGACGTTCTGCTGGTTGTGCACGGCCTGGGTGGCGAGGAGGCGCTCGAGGATGAGGTCCTGGACGGTGAGGGAGACGGCGTGCTGCCACTCGCGGGGGGTGGCGGTGGCGGCATCGCGGGCCAGGCTGCAGGTCAGGTGGCGGAGGATGGAGGCTTTGACGGAATCGGCAGTGGGGGAGGGAGTGGACATAAAGGGAAAAAATTCGGGTTTGGAGTCTGGGGTGGAGGGCGTAGGCTATTGGAGTCCGGCAGGCCGGAGATTGGCAAAGCAAAAATACGATGAGCACCTCGCATGCCCCATTGATGGCGATTCTGCGGAGATTTGGATTTTTGGCCCTGGCGTCCGTGCTGGTGCTGGCAGCTGCGGGGTGTTCGACGCCGCAGACCCGGGCGAAGGAGCGGGCCTCGACCTTCGAACGGCTCAAGCCGGAGGACCAGCGGATGCTGTTGCAGGGCAAAATCCGTGAGGGGCTGGATGAAGACGCGGTCTACGTGGCTTTGGGAAATCCAAGCCGGATGACACGCGGGCAGAAGGAGGGGAAGCGGGAGTATTCCTGGATTTACAGCCGCCTTGAGACGCGGACCATTCCGTCCTACCGCCCGCGGGTGGTGCATCTCAAGGACGGGCGCGCGGTGGTCTATGATGATTACGTGCCGTATTACGACACCTATTTGGTGGATGCGTTCGAAGTGATGTTCCGGGATGGCAAAGTGATCGGATGGAAAGAGCTTTGAGCCGGGACCGGCGGGAGAAATTCAGGTTGCCAGCCGGGCTATGGGCGGGGAAAGTCCGGGCATGAAATGGATGCTTGGCAGCCTGATCGGGATGGTATGGATGGTTTCGAACGTAACGGCGATGGACCCGGGACTGGAGGCTTTGGTGAATGGGAAGCGCTTTATGGAAGAAAATGGAAAACGGCAGGGCGTGAAGACCACGGCCAGCGGGCTGCAGTATGAAATTTTGAAGATGGGGGAAGGCGCCAAGCCCACGGCAGCCAGCACGGTGACGGTGCATTACCGCGGGACGCTGATCAACGGCGAGGAATTCGACAGCTCCTACAAGCGCGGTGAGCCGATCTCCTTCCCTTTGCGAGGAGTGATCAAGGGCTGGACCGAGGTGTTGCAGCTCGTGCCGGTGGGAACCAAACTGAGGGCGGTGATTTCGCCGAAGCTGGCTTACGGTGAGCGGGGGGCGGGCCCGAAGATCGGACCGGGGGAAACGCTGATCTTTGACATCGAGCTGCTGGAAATCCAGTAAGCGCGAGCGGCAGCACGTGCCGCCCACCCCCAACAGGACAGTCAGCCCGCCCATGAGGGTGTAATCACGTTGCGCAGCAACCGACTGGCTTCAGAGGAAGGCCACATGCGGTCATTCAAGCCCTGGCGACCCAGCCTGGGGACAGTTTACCCGCCTGAGGCGGGTAAACTGTCCCCCTTGTGTGCCCGCACTTGCTGCCGATTGGAATTACACCCCGCTCATGAGACCGGCGCGTTCGGACGTTGCCAGCCCGGCGGGGGCCGGTAACGTCGTCTCCCTTCATGAATCTGGTGGTGCGCAGTTCCAATTGGCTGGGGGACGCCGTGATCTCGGTGCCCGCCATCCGTGCGCTGAGCCGGGGCCTGCCTGCGGGATCCCGCCTGAGCGTGCTCACCCCGCCGAAGCTCGCCGCCCTCTGGTCTTGCATCCAGGGGATTGATGCGGTCTTGATGGTGGATGAGAACCCCGCGATCACGGCCGACACTTTGAAAGCCGGAGCGTTTGATGCGGCATTGGTGTTTCCCAATTCCCTGCGCACCGCGCTGGAACCCTGGCTGGCCGGGATTCCGCGCCGCACCGGTTTTGCCGGGCACCGCCGCTCCTGGCTGCTGACCGACCGGGTGCCCCGGCACTCACGCGCTGCGGGACTCCGGCACCAGATGGAGGATTACCTGGATTTGGCCGGCCACATTCCCGGCGGGCTGCACGGGCGCGCCCTGGACCGCCGCGTGCTCCTGGCTCCCGAGCCCTGTGTCCTTCCCCGCCCGGACCCCGGGCGCTGGTTGGCGGTCTGCCCCGGCGCGGAATACGGGCCGGCCAAACGCTGGCCCGCCGGGCGCTTCGCCGCCGCCGCCCACGCCGCCGCCACCACGCGCGGCTGCTGCATCGTCCTCCTGGGAGCCGAGGGCGACCGGCCTGCTTGCGCCGAGGCCGCCCGCGCGCTGGGCGGCGGTGTCCGCAACCTGGCCGGCGCCACCTCCCTGGCCGAGTTTCTCGCCTGGCTGGGCCATGCCGAGGCCGTGCTCTGCAACGACAGCGGCGCCATGCACGTTGCCGCCCTTTTCGGACGGCCCGGAGCCGCCGTCTTCGGCTCCACTGAGCCCCGCCTCACCGGCCCGATTACCCCTTCCGTCCGCGTCTTCCGCGAACATGTGCCCTGCTCCCCCTGCTTCTTGCGCGAGTGTCCGATCGACTTCCGCTGCATGGCCGCGGTGGAGCCCGGCCCCGTGGCCGCCGCCCTGTCCGCCTGACTTTCTTTTGTTATGGAAATATCCGCCTGCATCATCACCCGCAACGAAGAAGCCAACCTGCCCCGCTGCCTGGAATCCCTCGCCGGCGTGGCCGATGAGATCATCATCGTGGACAGCGGCAGCACCGACCGCACCCCCTTCATCGCCACCGACCACAGCGCCCGCTTCATCCGGCACGACTGGGAGGGCTACGCCGCCCAGAAAAACTTCGCCCTCAGCAAAGCCCGCCACGACTGGGTCTTGAGCATCGATGCGGATGAAGCCCTTTCCTCGGAATTGAAGGCCGAACTCCTTGCCCTGAAGGGCGCCGGCCCGTCCTCCGGTGCTTCCGGCTACTCCGTGCCCCGGGTGGTTTTTTACCAAGGCACCTGGATACGCTTCGGGGACTGGCATCCCGATGTGCTGGTCCGCCTCTTCCGCAAAGACCGCGCCCGTTTTGCCGGCGCCCGCGTCCACGAGCGGCTGGAAGTGGACGGTCCCGTGCTTCCCCTGCAGGGCGAATTGCACCACCACTCGTTCAAGGATGAGGCCGATTACCGCGCCCGCATGGAGCATTACTCCGCCCTCTGGGCCGAAGGCGCCCGCGAGGCCGGGAAGACCGCCGCCCCCTGGACGGGGCCTTGCCGCGCAGTGGCGCGCTTCCTGAGGTCCTACTTGCTGAAGGGCGGCTGCAAAGGCGGCGCCCTGGGCTTGCGCCTGGCCTGGCTCCAAGCCACCGAAGTGGCCATGAAATACCGCAAACTCCGCGTCCTGCGCTGACGCCACGGCCCCGGACCGGGAACTATTAACGGCAAAGGCGCCAAGCCCGCTGTGCGGGCCGCAAAGGGCGCAAAGGATGGACTGCAGGCCGGGGTGTCATCACGCTGGGCATCAGGCGGGCATCCCCCTTTCCCTGGCAGCCCCTCCTTTGCGCTCTTTGCGTCCTGCTCCGCAGGATTGCCCCTTTGCGTTAAATACCGGCCTCATGACGTCTAATGGTTAAATTGCTAAAATATTAGCTTGGCTTACAATAAAGTGCTGCTTAAGCTCCCTCCCATCGTGAACTTTGTGGATGCCCGGCCATGCTGATTGCCCTTCCCAAGGAAACCCATCCCGGCGAGACCCGGGCTGCAGCCACCCCGGCCATGGTGGCCAAGTGTGTGAAACTCGGCTTCGAAGTGGCCATCGAACCCGGCTTGGGCGCGGCCGCAGGATTCACTGATGCCGATTATGCCGGGTCCGGCGCGCGTTTGGAGGCAGACCGGGCTGCCCTCCTGGCCGGGGCAGGCGTGGTCCTGCGCGTGCGCAAGCCGCCCGCAGAGGAAGCCGGCCTGCTGCCGACGGGTTGCCTGCACCTCAGTTTCCTCGACCCCTTTGCGGAAAAAAACCTGCTGGCCGCGCTGGCCGCCCGCGGTGTTTCCGCTGCCAGCATGGAAATGATCCCGCGCAGCACGCGGGCGCAAAAAATGGATGCCCTCACCTCGCAGGCCAGCCTCGCGGGCTACGGCGCCGTGCTGCTCGGCGCCTCACACATGAATAAAGTCCTGCCCATGATGTCCACCGCTGCCGGCACGCTCCTGGCCGGCAAAGTCTTCATCATCGGAGCCGGTGTGGCCGGGCTCCAGGCCATTGCCACCGCCCGCCGCCTCGGCGCCCGCGTGGAAGCTTTCGACACCCGCCCGGTCGTCGCCGAGCAAGTCCGTTCCCTCGGCGCCAAATTCATTGAGATCGATCTGGGGGAAACGGGCCAGACCGGCCAGGGATACGCCCAAGAACTCACGCCCGCCCAGCTTGAGCGCCAGCGCGAGGGGATGCGCGCCGCCTGCGCTTCTTCGGATCTTGTCATCACCACCGCCCAGGTCTTCGGCCGCCCCGCACCGCGCATCCTCACCCGTTCCATGGTGGAAGCCATGAAGCCCGGCTCCGTCGTCGTGGACATGGCCGTGGAGAGCGGCGGCAACGTCGAGGGTTCCGTCCCCGGCCAAAGCGTGGCCATCGGTTCCGCCACCGTGCTCGGCCCGCTCAACCTCCCCGGGCGCGTCCCCCAGCACGCCAGCCAGGTCTATGCCATGAATCTCTTCGGCTTCCTCGAAGAATTTTGGGACCGCCAGGAAAAGCGCCTCCGTCTCAATTTGGAGGATGAAATTCTCGCCGCCTGCCTTCTCACCCACCAGGGGGGCATCCGCGATCCCCGCTTCCGTTCCTGATTATCCTATCCATCCCCGATCATTATGCCGACTCCCGAACTCATTCTGGCTGCCGCCGCGGCGCCTCCCGCGGAATCCGGCTCGCTCCTGTCCTATCTGCCTTTGGCCTTCGTTTTTGTCCTGGCCACCTTCGTCGGCCTGGACGTCATCCGCCATGTGTCCCGCCTGCTCCACACGCCGCTCATGTCCCTCACCAACGCCATTTCCGCGGTCGTCATCGTGGGGGCAATCTTGGTGGCCGGTCCCGAGCCGGGAGGGGACCATCCTCTCTGGATTTCCGTTCTGGGCTACGCCGCCATCGCCGCTGCCTCGGTCAACATTGTCAGCGGCTTCCTCATCACCCAGCGGATGCTGAAAATGTTCAAGAGCCGGGAACCGGAGGCCAAGCGGTGAGCCCGGAAGCGCGTGAACTTCTCGTCCAGGCCGGCTACCTGGGTGCCACGGTCTTGTTCATCTTCTCGCTCAAATGGATGAACTCGCCCAAAAGCGCGCCCCGCGGCGTTTGGGCGGGTGTTGCCGCCATGGCCCTCGGCGTCGGTGGCACTCTTCTCCATCCCGCCGTTGCCGTCTCCAGCCTTCCCTGGATCGCCCTCGCCGTCATGGCTGGCGGGCTTATTGGCGTGCCCCTCTCCCGCGTCCCGCTGACCGCTGTCCCGCAGCGGACCGCCCTTTCCCACGCCTTCGGCGGCCTGGCGGCCGCCCTCGTGGGCACGGCGAAATACTACCTCTGGCTCCAGGAAGGCGGCGCCATGCTCACTCCGTTCCGCACCGGCGCCATCGCCGCTGAGGTCCTCCTCGGCGGCCTCACCTTCACCGGGAGCCTCATGGCCGCGGGCAAGCTCCAGGAAATCATTCCCACCCGCCCGATCACCTACCGCGGCCAGCTGCTCGTCAATTTCCTCCTCCTGGCCGGCGCCCTCGCCTGTGCCGCCGGACTGATCCTCGATCCCTCACGCCATTACCTCTTTCCTATCCTCATTGTGCTCGCCCTCCTCTTTGGCATCCTGCTCATCCTCCCCATCGGCGGGGCCGACATGCCCACCGTCATCGCCCTGCTCAATTCCTATGCCGGCCTCTCCGCGGTGGCCATGGGCTTCGTCCTCGACAACAAGCTGCTCATTACCGCCGGCGCCCTTGATGGCTCCTCCGGCCTCATCCTCTCCATCATCATGTGCCGCGCCATGAACCGCAGCTTCACCAACGTCCTCTTCGGCGCCTTCGGCTCCGTCCAGGCCGCCGCCGGGGGCGAGGCCCGCCCGGTCAAAAGCGCCACCCCCGCCGATGCCGCCGAACTCATGGAACAGGCCTCCACCGTGGTCATCGTCCCCGGCTACGGCATGGCCGTCGCCCAGGCCCAGCACCGCGTCCGCGAACTCTACGACCAGCTGGCCAAGCGCGGCATCTCCGTCAAATTCGCCATCCACCCTGTCGCCGGGCGCATGCCCGGCCACATGAATGTCCTCCTCGCCGAGGCCGACATCCCTTACGATGACCTGGTGGAAATGGAGGAAATCAACGCCGAGATGGCCCAGGTCGATGTCGTCCTCGTCCTTGGCGCCAATGATGTCGTCAACCCCGCCGCCAAGACCAACCCGAAGTCCCCCATTTACGGCATGCCGATCATCGAGGCCGACCGCGCCCGCACTGTCCTGGCCGTCAAGCGCTCGATGAACCCCGGCTTCGCCGGCATCGAGAACGAACTCTACACCCTGGACAAAACCCTCATGGTCTTCGGTGACGCCAAGGCCGTCGTGGGTGAAATGGCCAAAGCCCTATCCGGCGGCTCCGCCCTGCACTGACCGCTCAAACGGCGCGCGAGCAGAGCGCAGACGGGGCGGAGCTGGCATCGAAGACCTGTGCGATCGAGCGGATGAAAAAACGCCCCTCCGGGGTGGCCCGCAGGCCGGTGGCGTCCAATTCCAACAAGCCATCGCCGGCCATCGATTCCAGCCGGGACCACTCCGCCGGGCTCGGGCTGTAGCCTTCCCGGGCCCAGTCCAATTCAAAACGGCACATCAGGGCCATGACCACGCGGCGGCGGATCAGGTCGTCCTCGCCCAAGCGAAGGCCGCGGGCGGTCGCCCAGCCCTCCTGCTCCACGCGGGTGGCATAAGTGCCGAGGTCCTTTTCATTCTGGGCGTAGATGCGTCCAGCGGCGCTGATGGCCGAGGCGCCCAGCCCGATCAAATCCGCGCCTCCATGGGTGGTGTAACCCTGGAAGCTGCGGTGCAGCGTGCCTTCGTCCAGCGCGCGGCACAGCGGATCGGACGGACGGGCGAAGTGGTCCATGCCGATCGCACGCCAGCCCGCTTCCTGCAGCGCGCGCGAAGCCTGGAAGAAGCACCTCAGCCGCTCCTCCGGAGCGGGCAAGTCCGCGGCATCGATGCCACGCTGGTGCGGGATGCGCGCGGGCAGGTGGGCGAAAGAGAAAATGGAAACACGGTCCGGAGCGGAGGCGATGACGCGGTCCACCGTCCGGGCGAACGACAGCGCGGTCTGCCGCGGCAGGCCGCAGATCAAGTCCACCGAGATTCCGTGGAAGCCGAGCGAACGGGCGCATTCCATGACGGCGAGGGTCTGGGCTTCCGGCTGCACGCGGTTGACGGCACGCTGCACAGCGGGATCAAAGTCCTGGACGCCGAGGGAAATGCGGTTGAACCCCGCCTGCCGCAGCACCCGCAGATGCTCGGGCGTGGTGACCCGGGGATCGACCTCGACCGACCGCTCCGCCCCCGGCAGGAAGTAGAACAACTGCCAGAGGGCGTCGGCCAGCCGGGCGAGCTGCTCCGGCGGGTGGAACGTGGGGCTGCCGCCGCCCCAGTGCATTTGCACCACGGGGCGGCGTCCCGGCAGCCAGCGCGCCACCGCCTCCGCCTCACGGAGGAGCGTGCCGACGTAGGCCTCCCCCCGGCGTGGATCGCGCGTATGGACCGCATGGCACCCGCAAAACAGGCAGACCGAGCGGCAGAACGGCAGGTGCACGTAAAGCGAAAGCGGGCGTGCGGGGTGGTCGGCCAGGCCCTGCCGCAGGTCGGCGGGGGTGAACGGGCCGAAATTCAGGGCTGTGGGATAACTGGTGTAGCGCGGCACCGGCCCGCCGTAGCGGGCCAGCAGCGCCGGGGAAACGCCCTTTGGTAGATGGGCTGCTGCAGGCATGCCATTCAGCCTAGCGAATCGGGCCGCCGCCGGGCAAGGCCGGAGCCCGCCCGCACGGTGGATAGCAGGCGGCCTGCGGGCGCGGCAAGCCGGGCTAATGCCGGCTCACCCCGCCTGCAGCGTCCGGGCCAGCAGCTCGATGTCCTCCTCCGTATTGGCCACGTGGGGAGAAACCCGCAGGTGGGGGACGCCGGCCCGGTCATGGCGGATGGAGACGCTGATGCGCGCCTCCTCCAAGCGGCGCGCCAGGGCCTGGGGGTCCCGCCCGCCGAGGCGGAAAGTGGCGATGCCGCAGGCGTGGCGTTCCGGCAGGTCCTCCGGCCAGACCGGCTCCCAGCCCTCCCGCGCCAGCCGCCGGACCGCCTCGGCGCGCAGCCCGCTGATGCGTGCAGCCACCGCCTCCACCCCCCAGTGCAGCAACATCTCCATCGAAGCGCGCATGGCCAGAATGCCCGGCACGTTGAGCGAGCCGCACTCATAGCGCCGCGCACCTTCGTAAAAGTTTTCCAGATCGTCCTGGGCCACGAAGTTGGGGGAGACCACGTTCCAGGAGCCCAGATGGGCGGGGCGCAGGCGGGCGAACCGGGTGCGCTTGACCACCACCACCCCGGCGCCCAGCGGGCCCAGCATCCATTTGTGGGAATCCGCGCAGGCGAAATCCACGTGCTCCAGCGGAGTGGGGAAGGCGCCCAGCGTCTGGATGCCGTCCAGGCAGAAGAGAATCCCGCGGGATTGGAGCCGGCGCCCGATGTCCGCGGTGTCGATGCGGAAGCCGCTGAGAAAATGCGCCGAGGCCAGGGCCACCAGCCGGGTGCGCGGCGTCAGTGCGGCCTCCACCAGCTCCCCGGTGATTTCCCCGGGCCGGTCCGGGCGCAGCGCCACCGGCCTGACCCCGCGGGCGGCCAGCTTGGTCCAGGGATAGACATTCGCCGGGTAGTCATCGGCATGATAGACCACCTCGTCCCCCGGCTGCCACTCCAGGCCGTCCGCCACCAGGTTCAGGCCCAGCGCGGTGGGTCCGAGGAGGGCCACCTCATCCTCGCCGCAGCCCAGCAGGCGCCCGGCCACCGCCCGCGTGCCCAGCACGCGGCGCCAGACTTCCGCGGTTTCCTGCTGGTCCTGGCTGGCTTTTTCTCCGAACCAGCGGAGCGCCTCCGCCGCGCAGGCCGGCAGCGGAGCCACCGCCGCATGCGACAAAAAGATCCGTTTGCCGGTGACCGGGAAAAGCGCCCGGCGCACGCTTTCATCTCGCGCCACCACATCCAGGGAGGGAATGTCCATGCGCGCACCATAGCGGAATTGTCCAGTCCGTGCTCCTTAAAGCCGCCGGAAAATTTCCCGCTTCACCCGCACCCCCTCCTGCTTTCGTTGGAACCCGACTTTTCGCCTGTCCAAGGCGTTTTCCCGGGCTAATCTGTAAATTCTTATGTTTGTCGATCGCGTCCGCATCTGGGCCCGCGCCGGAAAAGGGGGCGATGGCTGCTGCAGTTTCCGCCGGGAAAAATTTATTCCCATGGGCGGCCCCAATGGCGGGGATGGAGGCAAAGGGGGCGATGTGGTTCTTGAAGTTGATCCCCACTTGAACAACCTGGTCCATCTCCGGCTTTCCCCGCACCACTATGCCCCCAAAGGCCGAAATGGCGAGGGCAGCGAGCGCACCGGAAAAACCGGGCGTGACCTGGTGGTCAAGGTGCCCCCCGGCACCCAGGTCTTGGAAGTGCCCACCACCCCGGAGGCCTTCGAGCGGGCGGGCTGCGATGAGGACGCCTTTCCCGTGGCCGATCTGACGGAAGCCGGCCAGCGCCACGTGCTCTGCACCGGCGGGCGCGGCGGGCGCGGCAACCGGCATTTCAAAAGCTCGGTCAACCAGGCCCCGCGGCGGACCGAGTCCGGCTTCCCCGGCACCCAGGGCCAATACCTGCTCGTGCTCAAATCGATCGCCGATGCCGGACTGCTCGGCTTCCCCAATGCCGGCAAGTCCAGCCTGCTGGCGGCCCTCTCCGCAGCGCGTCCGAAAGTGGCCGCTTATCCCTTCACCACCCTGGTGCCGATGGTCGGCGTGGTGGAGCACGGGATGGACGGACGCTTCACCCTGGCGGACATTCCCGGGCTGATCGAGGGTGCGCACCAGGGCGTGGGCCTGGGCCACGATTTCCTCCGGCACATCGAGCGCTGCCGCGTGCTCATCCACACCGTGGACATGGCCGGCAGCGAGGGCCGGGATCCGGTGGAAGACTACCGCCTGATCCGCAAGGAACTGAAATGCTACAGCCCCGCCCTGGCCGCGCGGCCCCACCTCATTGCCGCCAACAAGATGGACTTGCCAGACGCTGCCGCCTATCTCAAGGCCTTCAAGCGCAAAATCCGGCGCACCATCGTCCCCGTCTCCACCGCCAGCGGCGAGGGCTTGGCTGAATTGAAGGCGGCCACCGCCTCGCTCCTGGCCTCTGCCTCATGATTCCCTGCCGCCTCCGCCTTCTTCCGGTCCTGCTGGCCGCCCTGGCCCCGCTGGCCGCCTCCGCGGCGCCGGACTTGCCGGACGCTGCCGCCTCCGCCGGCCCGCAGGCCCTGGCCTTGGAAGAGGCTCTGGCCCGCGCCCTGGAGGCCAACCTTGACCTGGCCATCGAGCGCGTCGCCCCCCGCCGCGCCGAGACCAACATCCTCGCCGCCCGTGCCGCCTTCGATCCCCGCTTCACCCTGAACTCCCGCTACGCTGAAAACAGCAGCCCGCGCGCGGCCGAGCAGGTGGCCGCCGACGGGCGCCCCTCCGTGGAATCCCGCACCTTTTCCTCCTCCATCGGCGCTTCCCAGCCCACCGTCCTGGGCACCGAGGTGGGCGTCTCCGCCAACACCACCAACCGGATGAACACGTTCAATGACTTCGAGGATGAATACACCTCCTTTGCCGGGCTCAACCTCCGCCATCCCCTGTTGAAAGACGCCGGCCCCACCGCCAACCGCGCGCAGCTCCGCATCGCCGTCAAAGGCCGCGAGCAGAGCGACGCCACCTTCCTCAACCGCGTGGACCAGATTTTGGCGGAAGTCCACCGCGCCTACTACGAACTCCTTTTCTCCCTGGCCGATCTTGACACCAAGCAGCAATCCCTCCTTCTGGCCGAGCGCCTCCAGGCCGACAATGACGCCCGCCGCGAGCTGGGCACCATGACGCCGCTTGATGTTGCCCAGGCCCGCAGCGAGGCCGCCTCCCGCCTTTCCGAAGTCATCCAGGCCCAGCTGGCCATCGACCAGAGCCGCAACCGCCTCCTGCGCTTGATCACCGATGACTTTGCCGCCGGGCGCTCCCGCCCGATTGTTCCCACCGATGCGCTCACTCCGCCCGAGCCCACCCCGCGGGAGGATTTCGAACTGCGTCTGGGCCTGGAGAACCGCAAGGACTACCTGGCCCTGCTCAAGCAGGCGGAAGCCGATGACCTGCGCATCCTCTTCACCCGCAACCAGCTCCTGCCCCGCCTGGACCTGGAGGGCAGCTACGGTTTCAACGGCCTGGACCGCAGCCTGGACCAGAGCTTCAACCGCGTGGCCGACACGCGCGACCCCGGCTGGTTCGTCGGCCTGGCGGTGGAAATCCCCTGGGGCAACCAGGCGGAAAAAGCCCGGCATGACGACGCCAAGCTGCGCAAGGAGGAAACCCTCCTGCGGCTGAAAAACACCGAACAGCAAATCCTCCTGGAAGTGGACAACGCCGCCAAAGCGGTGGAATCCACCCGCCGCCAGTATGAGACCAACCGCATCGCCCGGGAAATTTCCCAGCAGACCGCCGCGGCGGAGGAAGAAAAGCTCAAGGCCGGCATCTCCACCAGCTACACCGTCCTGCAGTTGCAGCGGGACGCCGCCGCCGCACGCACCCAGGAACTGCGCTCCCTCACCAACTACCACGTGGCCCTGGTCAACCTCCGCCTGGCCCAGGGTGTTCTCGCCCCCCTCAGCGGCGTCCGCATCGGGCCCTGAACCAGCTTGGGCATCCGGCCCCGGCTGCCCGCGGCGGGACTAACGCTTGAGCTGGAGGTGGGCCAGAGTGTCCAGCACCTCGTCCACCACGCCCAGGCTGTCGGCCCGGTCAGCGTATTGTTCCTTGAGATCGGCCAGATACCCGATCATCCCTTTGAGCCGCAGGGCCAGCACTTCGGCCACCAGCAGGCCCAGCTCGGGGTGGGAGGCCAGATAGGCGCGCCCGCCGCGGGTGACCCGGCAGCGGGTGGGGGCGGCGGCTGTCACCGTGACCACATGCGGCCCCTCCAGCAGCAGGGACATTTCACCTAACAGCGTCCCCGGCTCGCGCAGGGTGCGGATGGGCAGGCCCTTTTTGCTGATTTCCACCGCACCCTCCGTCATGATGAACAGATTGCCGGTGGTCGTGCCCTCCGCCATCAGCACGTCTCCGGGGGCGAAGGCGGCTTCCTCCAGGCCGCGGGTGATTTCGAGCAGGCGGGACATGGCCGCAGCATGCCACGGACGGCGCGCGCCGCCATTCCTTTTTCGTTGGCCTGGAACGATTTCCCGATGCCCGCGCCCAAGATGGGCCTTGCCCTGGAGGGGGGGCTTTCGTACAATTCGCCATCATTTATGGCCGGACGCCCGAAATTCTTCAATCCGCGCGGGGTGCGGAGCGCGTCCGTGCGCAGTGGCGGGCCGGACATCTGGTCGCGGCTGCTTCCGGTGACCTATGTCCTCCTTGGACTGGGGGTGCTTTCTCTGGGCGGGGTGGTTTATTGGCCCCAGTTCCAGCGGACCCAGGAACTGCAAAACCGCAAAGCCTCCCTCCAGCGCGAGATCGAGTCCGAGCAGGCGCGCACGCTGCGGCTGCAGGATGAACTCTACGCCCTGCGCGACGACCGCTTTTACGTCGAGCGCATGGCACGGGACGTCCTCCACTACGCCCGTCCGGGGGAAACGGTCTTCAAGTTCCCTCCCTACGGGGGCGAAGCCAGCCCCCTGCGCCCGCGGGAAGCCCGCTGACTGCGCTGCAAGACGGGCGCTTTTTTCGCATCTTCTGCCGATTGCATTACACCCAGGAGGCTGCGCTGTTGCCCGTGAAGGGGCTTGGGTTGGGAGGGTGCATTCAGTAAGCTGCAGCCAGACTCACCGGAGTTGGAATATTCATGAGTGAAACATCTCTTCTTCACGAAGTTCAAAAGCTCAAAGCCGAGTGGGATGGCCTGCAGCCGCTCAAGCCGGAGGACGAGGAGCGCCTTTGGCAGAAATTCCGTCTGGAGTGGAATTTCAACTCCAACCACATCGAAGGCAACACCCTGACCTACGGGGAGACGGAGCTGCTGATTATGCATGATCAGACCACGGGAGATCATGCCTTGCGTGAATACGAAGAGATGAAGGCCCATGACCTGGCCATCCATCATGTGCGCAAACTCGCAAGGGATGCGCGTGACCTTTCTGAGGCGGACATCCGCGAGCTGAATCGGATCATTCTGAAAGAGCCCTTCTGGAAAGAAGCGATTACGGCGGATGGCCGGCCGACCCGAAAGCAGATTGTGCCCGGGGAATACAAAACGGCCCCAAACAACGTGCGCACCGCCACGGGTGAGCTGTTCCGCTTTGAGGACCCGATCAACGTGCCCATCCGCATGCAGGAACTGGTGGGCTGGCTGCGAAACGCATTGAAAGAAACAAAACCTCAACTTGACCTTCTGGCAGCCAAAGCCCACCACGAGTTTGTCCTGATCCACCCCTTCGACGACGGCAACGGCAGGGTGGCGCGCCTTTTGATGAACTACGCGGTCCTTCGTCTGGGTTATCTTCCCGTCATCATCAAAAGTGCGGACAAGAAAAACTACCTAGCTGCCCTGCGCAAGGCGGACGCCGGAGACCGGGAGCCTTTCTCGGCTTATCTGCTGCAGCAGTTGAAATGGTCATTGGAACTGGGAATCAAGGCGGCCAAGGGAGAAAGCATTGAAGAAGTGAGCGATGTGGAAAAGCAAATCGCCCTGCTTGCCCAAAATGAAGCCGGCAAAACAGCCCGGATACAGAAGCGGTCTTGGGAAAAGTTAGACTATTTGTTTGACCAGTGCTGGAAGCCGTTGTTCGAGAAATTTGAGGGGAAGACCGAAAACCTGCGGGCATTGTTCTTTTCAAGCAGGTTTGTCATTCACGCAGACACGGGATCCCAAGGCAGCGACTGGAGAAGCCAACTGGAGTATATTCTTAAACAACGGCAGCAGATGCCGCGCCAAGTCTCGATGTATTTACAAATGGAGGGTTATGCGGGCACGGCACCCAGGCCATTCAATCTGGCCCTTAACCTGGAAATTCAACTTAGCGATTATGAATATCAGATAAGATCCGGACAGCAGTGTGTCTTCAAAAAACTCTACAGCGAGATGCTGCTTTCAGACGAAAGGGACCGGATCATCCAATCGGCGCTCAAGCAAGCCTTGGAGAACATTCAAGAGATGACATCACCCAAGGAATGATGCCAAGGCACAACGCTCGATAAGCAAGTGCGGACGGAGGCAGCAACTGCGCGCGGGTGTAATTGCAAAACGCAGCACCGGCAAGAATGCCTGTGAGGCGCTGCCAACTCCCCGCTGCTTGCACCCAAACGCAATGGCACCCGAGGCCACGGGGTCATATAGTGGGCCCGCAGAGAAGAAAAAGAATGGCCCGCGGCGCTGGCACCGGGAGACGAAATCTGGAGTGCTCCGATCTTTTCGGAGCTTTGGGAACGCGCGGAGCGCAGGGGATGGGGGCCGGGCTGATCAGATGGGCCTCCTCCCCGTCGCTCCGCTCCATCCCACAGCTCCGAATAGATCGGAGCACTCCAGAAAAGAGCCGCACCCCGTTCTCCGGGCGCTTGCCTCGGATTCCCACCGGCGCACCATGAAAACCTTCCCGGACATCGACCGCCTCAAAGCCACGCGGGACCGGCAACCGTCCGCTGCGATTGCGGCCATCTGTTCCTTCCAGTGCCGCAGTGAAGACCGGCCTCGGCGAGGCCGGCTACAGAAAGGGATTGCCCTTTCAAGCGCCTGGAGCGATGGCAAGGGCAGTCCGCCCTGCTCGCTCCCCGCTTCTATTCGGTCACATCGAGCATGAGAACGAGCAACCGCTCCGTCACTTCCCGCCACGGTGGGCGTTCCCCATCACTTCATCACGCCGGAGGATGTGGCGGTTGATCCAAGCTTTCAGGCTCTCCAGGAGGCTGTAACAACAAGGCACGATGAAGAGGGTGGCGAGCATGGAGACGGCGCTGCCGCACAGAATCGTCAAGGCCATGGGGATGCGGCTCTCGGCTCCCGGCCCCAGTGCCAGCGCGGGCGGAACGGCGGCGGCCATGGTGGCGAAGGAGGTCATGAGGACGGGCCGCAGGCGGATGGGGCAGGCTTTCATCAGGGCCGCATCCGGATCGGCCCCTTCACGCATCATCTTGTCCGTGAATTCCACCAGGAGGATGGAGTTTTTCTTCACGATGCCGAAGAGGAGGATCAGGCCGATGAAGGAATAAAGGTTCCAGGTCTGGCCGAAGGCGAAGAGGCCGAGGGCGGCTCCGCTGAGGGCGAAGGGCATGGCCAGGAGGATGAGGAAGGGCTGGCCAAAACTGTTGAACTGCGCGGCCAGGATCATGTAGGCGATGAGCACGCCCAGTCCCAGGGCCATCACCATGTCGCGCCCGAATTTTTCGTTGGTTTCGGCAGTCTGTGAGGGAAGAAGGCGGTAGCCGGTGGGGAGGGTTTCCAGGGCGTGCTGCTTGATGCGGGCCATGGCGTCGTTTTCCGCCACGCCAGGGGCCGGGTTGCCGGTGACGGTGATGGAGCGCTCGCGGTTGCGCCGGGCGATGACCTGGAGGCTGGAGACTTCCTCCCAGCGGACGATGTCGGTGATGGGGATGATCTCGCCATGGATGTTGCGCACGGTGAGGGCTTTGAGGTCTTCCACGCGCTCGCGCTCCTCGGGCAGAAGGCGGATGCGGACGTCGTAGCGGCGGTCGTCGTTGGTGAATTTCCCCTCGCGCACCCCGCCGATGGCGGCGGCCAGGGTGTCGGAAACGTCGAGGACGAGGACGCCGCGGGCGGCCGCGGCGGCGCGGTCGATGGTGACGCGCAGTTCGGGCTGGCCGTCCTTGAAGTCGGTGTTGAGGTCGGTGGCGATTTTTTGTTCCTGCATCCAGGCAATGAGGCGGGCGGATTCTGTTTTCAGGACATCGAGGCTGGGCCCCTGGAGGGCGAAGGTGATGGGGAAGCCGAGGCCGCCTTCGGGGCCGCCTTTGGACAGATCGACAAGGAAGGTTTTGAGGCCCTCGATTTTCTCCATTTGCGGGCGGAGTTCTTCCATGACCTGCTGCTGGGTTTTGTCCCGCTGGTCCCGGGGGACCATGTCCACGAACATGATGCCGCTGTTGATGTTGCCGGAGAAGAAGCTGCCGACGGCGAGGAAGTAGGTGCGGGCTTCCGGGCGGGCCTGGATGATTTTTTCGGCCTCCTGGATGCGCGCCTCGGTGTGGGCGAGGGAGGAGCCGACCGGTGTTTCGTATTGGATGAACAGGGTGCCCTGGTCCTGGGCGGGGGAGAACTCCCCGGGCACCTTGGTGGCGACCCAGAGGGAGGCGCCGAAGGCGAGGATGAAGGCCAGGAGGATGAGGAGGCGGTGGTGGAGGCAGAAGGGAAGGACATCGCGGTAGCGGTCGGTCAGGTATTTGATGAAAGCATCAATGCCCCGGGTCAGCGGGTTGTTGCGCTGGACGGAGAGGAACTGGGAGCAGCGCATGGGGGTGAGGGTGACGGCCTCGACCAGGGAAAGGGCGACGGCGGCGGAGATGGTGACACCGAATTGAAAGAGGAACTGGCCGACGATGCCTTCGACGAAAGCGATGGGGAGGAACACGGCAATGATGGAGAGGGTGGCGGCGATGGCGGGGCCGGTGATTTCCTTGGTGCCATCGATCGCGGCCTGGACGCGGTCCTTGCCCATCTCGTAGTGGCGGACGATGTTTTCCAGAACCATGATGGCGTCATCGACGACGACGCCGATGGCCAGGGAGAGGGCGAGGAGGGTGAAGAGGTTGAGGGTGAAGCCGAGGAAATAGAGGATCATGAACGACCCGAGGATCGAGGTCGGGATGGACATGACGACGTTGAAGGTGGAGGAGAGGGAGCCGAGGAAGAGCCAGCAGATGAGGGCGGTGAGGACGGCGGAGAGGATGAGGGTGAACTCGGTTTCCTCCACGGATTCCTTGGTGAATTTGGACTCGTCGTAATTGACGCCGATGTTGACCTCCTTGGGGAGGGAGGGGCGGATTTCCTCGAGGGTGCGCTTGATTTCATCGGCCACCTCGATGGAGTTGGCGCCGCGCTGCTTGCGGAAGCCGATGCCGCCGCCGCGGACGCCGGCGATCTTGGAGATGGAGCGGACGTCGTTGAGGCCGTCTTGGACGGTGGCGACATCGGCGATGCGGATTTGGGCGTTGTGGATGGGCTGGCCGCCGCGCTGCTTGATGAGGATTTGGCCGACTTGTTCGGGGGTCATGCCCTCGCCCATGAGGCGGACGTTGATCTCGGTGCGGTCGTTTTCCAGGAGGCCGGCGGCCTGCTCGATGTGCTGGGTGCGGAGGGCGTTCTGGACATCGAGGATGGTGAGTTCGTATTGGGCGAGCTTGGCATGGTCCACCCAGACGCGGAGGTTGCGCTCGGCAAAGCCGGAGAGGATGAGCTGGCCGACGCCGGGAAGAATCTGGAACTTGTCGCGCAGGAAGCGCTCGGCATAGACGGTGAGGTCGAGGAGGGACCAGGTCTCACTGGAGATGCCGAGCCACATGATTTCCTGGTCGTTGGGTCCGGTCTTGAAGATGAGGGGGTTGTCCACTTCTCGGGGGAGGCGGACGCGGGAGATGTTGGTCTGGACTTCGAGGAGGGCGGCATCGGCGTTGCGTCCGGGGTAGAATTCCAGGCTGATGTTGGCGCTGCCCTGGAAGATGGTGGAGTTGAGGTTCTTGATGCCGGAGACGTTGACCAGGGCTTGTTCCATCTGGTCCACGACTTCGGTTTCCATGACCTCGGGGGCGGCGCCGGGCCAGGTGACCTGGATGAGGATGTTGGGGACTTCGACGTCCGGGAGCAGGCTGACGCCGAGGCGTCCGAAGCAGATGGCGCCGAAGATGATCAGGGCGGACATGACCATCCAGGCGAAGACCGGGCGGCGGACGGAGATTTCGGAAAGAGACATGGAAGGGATCAAGTAAGAGGGATGAGGTAAGAAGAGTTAGTAAAAAGGAATCAGGGCTGCTCACGGGCGGAGCGGCGGATGGCGTAGAAGATCGCGGTGAGTTCCCCGGCTTCCTGAAGCAAAGGGGCGAGGCGGGCGGGTTTGACCAAAGCGGAATCAGAGAGCAGTTCGAGCCAGAATTGAGTTTCGTCGGCCTCTTCCAAGCAAATGCCGATTTTGGCGGAAAACTCAGCTTTGGAGCGAGCACGCTGGGCAGCCCGGTAGTTCGCCGCGACCGAGGCGCCGGATCGAACGATTTGCGAGGAAATTGCCCGGGTGCTGGGCTTGCTCGCAGGCAAGGAATCAGCCAGCTTCATGACCCGCAAGGCAAAGGCCTTGGTGCGGGCTTTCAACTTCTCCCGGTCGGGAGCCTCTGGAACGGCATTGCCCATCCGATTTGATGCCTTTTCCATGATCCCTCTTACCTGATCCCTGTTGCCTGATCCCTTTTACCTGATCCTTCATCCCTCATCCCTGCAGCGACGTGGAGTTTGATCAGGTCGAGCCGCAGGGTGTGGCGGGCGGTGGCGTGGTCGCGGCGGGTGTCATGGAGGGTGCGGAGGGCCTCCAGGACATCGAGGCTGTTCACGACGCCGAGTTCGTAATCCGCGAGCTGGGCCTGGTAGTTGGCCTGGGCGGTGGCGGTGGCTTCTTCCAGGCGGGCGAGTTCGGCCAGAGTGCTGTGGAAGTTGCTCCAGGCGGTGCGGACATCGCGGACGGCCTCCCGCTGGAGCAGGGAGAGGTCGAGCTGGCTGCGGGCGAAGAGGGCCTTGTTTTCGTTGACCCGGGCCTCGATGGAGCCGCCCTCGAAGAGGGGAATCTCGACGGTGAGGAAGCCGTTCCATTCGCCGGTCTGGATGTTGTCGGAGTCGTAGGCGTAGTAGTTGCCCTCGAAGCTGATGTTGGGCCAGTGCTCGCCTTTGGCGGCGGAGAGCTGGGCGCGTGCGGAGCGCCCGGCCTCGATGGAGGCGAGGATGTCGGGGCGCTGTCCGGTTTTGTCCAGGTAATCAGCCAGGGTCAGGCGGTGCGGCGGGGGTGGGGCGGTGTCCCGGAGCTGGAGCTGGCCGGATGGCAGGCCGATGTAGAAGAGGAGGAGTTCGCGGGAGGAGGCCAGGAGGCCGCGGGTGCGCTCCACGGTGACCCGGGCCTGGACGAGGGCGTTGCGGGACTGGATCAGCTCGCTCTCGCGGGATTTGCCCAGGCGGACGCGGCGTTCCTGGTCGGCGACGCGCTCGGTGAGGGTTTTTTCGATATCGGCCAGGATGGCCAGGTCATCCTCATATTGGAGGACTTGATAGAACGATTCGGCCACGTCGAGGTAAAGGTTTTGCAGGAGGCGGGTGCGGGTGAGGCGGGCGCCGGCGATCTCGGAGCGCGCGGCTTTGGCGGTCTCGATGTCGCGCAGGCCGGAGAAGAGGGGGACTTTGAGGCTGACCCGGGCGCTGCGGGGGGTATTGTCGATGTCCAGGCCGGGGCCGCCGGCGCTGTTGACGCCGAAGGAGGCCAGGCGGTCGTTGTAGATGGCCTGCTCGCCGATGACTTTCAAGGAAGGCAGGGCGGCCCCGACCGCCTGCCAATAGCGGGCCTGGGCCACGCGGATGTCTTCCTCGCTCAAGCCGACGGATTCCATGCGCAGGAGGGCCAGTTCATAGCACCGTTCCAGGTCGAGGTAGCCTCCGGGAATCGGGATGGGGGTGGGATTTGCCAGGTCCAGCCCCTTGGGGGCGGAATGAGCAGATAGGGAAAGCAGAAGCAGGGCGGGCAGCAAAAGCCGCGCGTGCCAAGAATGGAAAAGGCGGCTCATGGGCTTCCCAGGGCAGAGGCGCGCAGGCCCGCGGCGCAGAAGGTGACCCAGCGGGAGAGGGCGGTGTCCGGGTCCACCGGACCGCACCGGCCCTGGGTGATGTGGTTGAGGGCATCGGCCTGGGTAAGGGCGTGGACCAGGCTGCCGAAGGAAAAATGGAAGGCCCAATGGATGCGTTCCGGCGGGCAGCCGGGCAGTGCCCGGGTCAGTGCGGGGAAGAAGCGCTCGATGATCGGGCGGCACTCGCGTTCCATGAGGATGCGCATGTGCTGCTCATTCTCATGCAGGGATTTGGCCAGGAGGCGGAGCGTGGACTCGTTTCCAGGCTGCCGGCTCATGTCGAAGCAGGGACGGCCAAAGGCATCCAGGATTGACTCGATGGGGGCGGGATGGGGGGAGGCTGCGGCCTCCGCCTGGTCCAGCAGGGCCACGCGCCGGGCATTGAGCGGAGCCACAGCGCGGGCGATGAGTTCGAGGTGGAGGTTCTCCTTGGAGCCAAAGTGGTAGTTGACCGCTGCGAGATTGACCCCGGCCTCAGCAGTGATTTGGCGCAGTGAAGTGGCGGCAAAACCCTCCGCGCTGAACAGCCGGGCCGCTGCATCTATGATCCGCTGCCGGACTGGATCCGCCGGCGGGTGGGTCAATTCATGGACAGCGGAGGCGACAGCAGATGCCATGGAGCAAGAACACTCGTTTCAAACGATCGTTTGTCAAGGGAGGAGTGGTGCGCGCGGCCCCCCGTTTTCCCTTCCCCCAGCACGTTTCCTGCTTCAAATTGCGCCCCATGGCATTTCATGAGTCCGCCCGCGCCTTTGCCCATCTCGGGCCCGGCGTGCTTGCCCAGACGGAGATGGGCGGACCCGGCGGGCTGCCCTTGTCGCACCTCCGCCCGCTGTGGGATTTGCTGGGCCGGTTCAGCCCCGGGGATTTGCGCGAGCGCCAGGCCAGGCTACAGTCCCTGTCCAACGAATTGGGCATCCACTTCCGCCGCTCCGATCTGCGCCAGTCCGATGAAACCAACTGGCAGCTCGACATATTGCCCCGTGTCATCGACCCCGCGGAATGGGCCGCTCTGGAGGCCGGCATCCTCCAGCGTGGACGCGCCTTCAGCCTCTTCGTGGCCGATATCTACGGGCAGCAGGCGATACTGCGCGAACGCGTTCTGCCCCACAGCCTGATTTTTGATGACCCGACGTTTTTTTGGGAATGCCTGGGCCTGCCCCAGCCGCGCCAGGGGGCGATCGTGACCGGGGCGGTCGATCTGGCGCGGGACCGGCAGGGACGCTGGTTTGTCACCCAGAACCACTTCTCCACCCCGGTGGGCGCTTCCTTTGCCATCCAGCACCGGCGCATGCTTACCCAGGCCTTCCCGGAAATTTTCCAAACCCTCGACATCCGCCCCGTCTCCCCCTTCAGCACCGGCCTGGTCGAGGCGCTCTCCAGCCTCTCCCCGCGCCCCAACCCCCGCATCGTCATGCTCGCCCGCGGGGACTCCCCGGACGCCTGGTTCGAGGAAAGCTTCCTCGCCCGCCGCATGGGCGTGGCCATGGTCAAGCCGGCCGACCTTCTCGTCCGCGGCGACCGTGTTTTCCTCAAAACCATAGCCGGACTGGAGAAAATCGACATCATCTACCGGCGCATCTCCAGCGCCTCGTTGGACCCAATCGCCTTTGGCACCCCCGGCGCCCAGGGCATCCCCGGCCTGCTCAACTGCGTCCGCGCCGGCTCCGTCATCATTGCCAATGCCCCCGGCAGCGGCATCGCCGACAACAAGGCCCTCCTGCCTTACTCCGATGCCATCATCCGCTACTACCTCAACGAGGAGCCGCTGCTCGAGACCGCCGCCACCTACCATTGTGCCGACCGCGACCAGCGCGAATTCGTCCGCGACCACCTCGACACCATCCTCCTCAAGCCGATCCACCGCGATCTGGAACTCGCCGACGCCAGTGTTTCCAGTCCCGAGGCCTACACCGCCCGCATGCTGCGCCTGCTCGATGAGCAGCCCGAGCTGGTCGTCGGCCAGCCTTACATCGACGCTTCCGTCCTGCCCCGGTTCGAAGACGGGCGCTTCCTTACCCGTCCGGCTTATCTGCGCGCTTTTGTTCTCCTGGGGGATTCCCCCAATGTCATGCCCGGCGGCCTGACCCGGCAGGCCGCCGCGGAGGACCCCCACCTCCGTATTGCCGACCTGGCCGGCGGCGCCAAAGACACCTGGATCCCCGCCAGCCCCGCGTCCCGCCGCGCCCCGCGCCGCACCGCACTGCCCGCGGCCGAGGCCGCCTCCCGCACCTTTCGCATCGGCAGCCGCGTCGCCGAATCCCTTTACTGGATCGGGCGCTACTGCGAGCGCGCCGAGCACACCGCCCGCATGATCCGCGTCATGGAAGAAGTTGGCTGGGCCCAGCTCGACCGCCGCCAGCGCCTGAACATCTGGCCCCTCTGGCAGGCGATTGCCACCGCCACCGGCCAGGAAGACGTCCTCGCCATCGGTGAGCCCCCCGCCGACATCAGCGACCTCACCGCCAAGCTCGTCATCGACAATGTCGATCCCGCCTCCCTCCTCAGCTGCATCCGCTTTGCCCGCGCCAATGCCGGAGACATCCGGGAATTCATCACCCCGGAGGTCTGGATCGTCCTCAACCGCTTCGCCTCCGTGCTGGAGAAATCCCCTCCCCAGGGCCGCCTCATCCGCACCGGCCAGATCGCGGATGTCTGCCAATATTGCATCGACGAAATCGCCTGCCTGCACGGCACCATCACCCGGACGATGCCGCACGATGACGGCTTCCAGTTCTGGCGTGCCGGCATGATGATCGAGCGGGCCATCAGCACGGTCACCCTCCTGGACATTGCCCTCACCAGTGCCATCACCCACTCCGATCCCTCCACCCCGCTCGATCCCGACCTCACCCTCCTCCTCAGGCTCCTTGGCTCTCTGGATGCCTATCAGCGGGAATACCGGGCCCGCACCCACCTTGCCCCCGTGGCGGAGCTTCTGCTGAAAAGCGAGGAAACGCCCAGCTCCCTGGCGTTTTCCTGTGCCGAGGCCTCTGCCGCCCTCCGCCACCTGCTCAAGACCCTGCGTGCCCCCCGCTACCGGCGCCCGCTGGTCCAGCTCGAACAGCTCCGGCTCCACGTCCGCCACCTCCGCACCGCCACGCTGTTTCCCGCCCCCGCCCTGGAGGCCGACCACGCCCCCTCCCTGCGGGCGCAAAACCTCGAAAAAATGCGCCGCCGCTTTCAAAAAGAAATCCACCACATCACCGCCCGCCTCACCACCCTGCACGAACTCATCGAAGACACTTTTTTCAGCCATCAAAATCCCGCCGCCACCGCTCCCAAAAGTCCAGGACCAAAGACTAAGGAATAAATCCCAAATCCCAAGGACCAAGGACCAGCAATAAAAACCCGTCATGCGCTTCCGCATCACTCACCAGACCGAATACCACTACGCGGTGCCCGCTTCGGAATCCTATGCCGAGCTGCGCATCAGCCCCCAGAGCGGCTTTGACCAGCGCGTGCTCAAGCACAGCCTCCAGGTCCGGCCCGCCACCCGGCTCCACACTTACACCGACCACTTCGGCAACACAGTCCAGTTCTTCTCCATCCCCTTCCGCCATCCCCACCTCACCGTCAAAGCCTCCGCCGAGGTCGAGACCTTTGATGTTCCCCCGCCCGAGACCGTGCTCCAGGTTTCCGTGGCCGAGGCCCGGCAAATCCTCGCCAGCCGCGCCCTGCAAATCCACCCCTTCCTCCAGCCCAGCACGCACGTCCCTCTTCACAAAGTCCTCCTCCCCCTCCGCCGCAACTTCATCAAGCCCGGCCAGCCCCTGGGCGAGGCCCTCCTCGGACTCAACCGCTGGATACACGAAAATTTCACCTATCAAGCCGGAACCACCGATGTCAGCACCCCCCTGGCCGAGGTCATCCGCCGCCGCCGCGGTGTCTGCCAGGACTTCGCCCACCTCATGCTCTCCATCCTCCGCAGCTACGGCCTGCCCGCCCGCTACGTCAGCGGCTACATCGAGGCTTTCGATCCTGCCACCAAGGACCCCGAACTCGTGGGCGCCACGGCCAGCCATGCCTGGGTCGAGGCCTGCCTGCCCGGCGGCTTTTGGTGGGGCCTGGACCCCACCAACAACCAGGCTGCGGGCCTCCGCCACGTCCGTGTCGCCACCGGGCGCGATTACCGTGATGTCGCCCCGCTGCGCGGCACTTACAAGGGCGCCCAGGACCAGAAGCTGGAAGTCATGGTCTCGGTCAAACGAAGCGAGAAGTGATCCCGCGGAGGCAGCCTCGGCGGCCGCACTTGGGTTCTGGCTTGTTTGGCTTCGGTGATGCTGGCCGGGAGCACCCTGCTGGCCTCTGACTCCAGCTCGGCGGGCGCGGTGCCCAAGGGCGGCTCGGGCACCGCGGTGCTGAATTACACCAGTGGCGCCGCGGAGGATCTGGCCGCGGGCAATTTGCGCATCCGGCTGGTGGATTTGAGTCAGGTGGATCCGGAGCACCCAGGGGCGGACTGGGAGGTGGATTTTGACGATGTGCAGCTGGAGGCGGTGGCGATTCCGGAGCCTTCCACGCTGGCGCTCCTGGCGGCGGCCCTGGCATGGGCGGGCGTTTGGGGAAAACGCTCACGGCGCGGGCAGAAGCCGCCCGGGCCAGGCCTTCCCTCCATGCGTTGAGGGAGCCGGGGAGCCTGGGTTTCCCAACTTTTCAAACCGGGTCGGGACGGTCGGGAATGTCTGGAAAAGTTAGAGGCAGAACAAAGCCGGCGGAAACGATGATCTTCCAGGCGGTGTCCAGGTTCAGCCCGCTTTCGATCACATCCCGGGCGCGGATCAGCAGGACCAGGCCGGTGATCGGATTGGGTGCGGTGGGCAGGAACACGGAAACCATTTCAGTGCCATCCGCCGTGGTGAAGCGCCCGGTTTGGAATGCGATGAAATACCCCTGGATGCCCGGGTAGCGCACATAGACCACCGGGCGGTTCTTGAAGTTTTCTTTGGAATTGCCGATGTCGCGGATCGAGTCCACCACCTGTTTGAGCAGCGGGTAAATGAGGTTGACCAGGGGGATGCGCGCCAGGCCGCGCTCCAGCAGCAGGATAAGGCGGCTGCCGAAGACGTTGGTGGCCAGCAGCCCCAGCGCCAGGATGACCGCAAGGGTGATGAAAAAGGCCGCCCCCGGGATCGTTTCCTTGCCGTTGACGTCGGTGATGATGAGGAAATTCGGGATCGACTGGCGGTAAACCGAGACCACGGCGATGACGACCGGGTCACAGACCCCGCTGATGATGCGGTAGAGGAAGCGGAGGATGACGAAGGTCACCACCAGGGGGATGGCGACGAAAAAGCCGGCCAGCAGCTTGTTTCTCCACCAGGCCAGATGGGCCGGGGAGGGCCTCGGAGCGGCGGGGGCGGGACTGGGGGTCAGTGCATCCATTTGAGCGCGGCGAATCCCGCGATACCGAGCAGGAACAAGATCACGCTGGCCCATTCCAGGTATTTTTCAAGATGGGGTTTGATGGCCGGCCCGAAGAGCCGGATCACTCCCGCCACCATGAAAAACCGCGCGCTGCGCCCCACGATGGAGGCGCCGATCAGCACGGGCAGCGCCACCTCGAAGACACCCGAGGCGATGGTGAAGACTTTGTAAGGGATCGGCGTGAAGGCCGCGCCCAGAATGGCCAGGAATGCATTTTCCAGATAAAGCTCCTGGACTTTGGCGAACACCTCCGGGGTGAAACCGGGCACGAAGCGGAAGAACAGGTCCTGGGTCAGGTGCCAGAATTGCAGGCCGATCCACCAGCCAAAGACTCCGCCCGCGACCGAAGCGGCCGAACACCAGAACGCAAATTTCCACCAATCCTTGGGCTTGCTGAAGGTCAGCGCGGCCAGCAGGGGGTCCGGGGGGATGGGAAAAAAGGAGGATTCGAAAAAGGAGAGGATGGCCATGGCCCGCGTGCCGCCGGGGCGCTCGGCCCAGGAAAGGGTCCAGGCATACAGGCGGCGGATGATATTCGGACGTGGGGCGGCGGGGGCTTCGGCGGAAGACATGGCCGCAGACCCTAGAGGAGGCTTCCGCGGCAGGCAAAGCCGAACTGCGGAGAGCAGAAAGGCAGGGGGTTAACGCAAAGACGCAAGTCCGCGCAGCGCGGACCGCAAAGACGCCAAATACCGGAGTGGGCCGCAAAAAGAGCAGAAGGCACAAAAAAGGGAAAGGATTAGAGAGCGGATGCTTTTTGCGGCTATCGGTCTTTGGCCGCCAAGGTGAAGATTTCCGTGCCGTCCGGCGCGGGTGGATGGGTGGGAACCGCGGGGGCTTTCCAGGTTTTCCAGGCCAGCAGGGCGAGCAAGCCGGGGACGCCAGTGGCAAAGACCAGCGCAGGGGCCACCCAGGCCCGGGGTTTCCGGATGCCACCGTGGAAGGTGATCCAGCCACAGGCGGCCAATGCGGCGGCCAGTCCGGTCCAGGCGGCCTGGCGCAGTTCGCGGTAAAGCTGTTGGTGCCGGGTGTTCCATCGGCGCTCCCAAACCGGCAGGTAGGCCGGTTCGAGAAACTTGGCTTTGAACCAGAGGGACGCGGGGTTCCAGACCTTTTCCCAGGGCTGCAGGACCAGGTAGAGCAGGGAATCGGTCCAATGCTTTTCCTCCCTTGAGTTGTCGATCGGCGGCATGCGGATGAGGCGGTCGGTGCCTGTTTTCAGATCGGCTTCCCAGATGTATGTGGGCAGGGTTTTGCGGTCTTTGGATGGGGTGTTCCAGTTCAGGCCGTAGAAGGCGTAGGCGCGCTCCAAATCATAGTGATAGGCCACTTCGTGCAGCTGGTATTTTTTATCGAGTTTGGGCAGGTCTTTCACCAGCACGGGCTGGGCGTCCGGGCTCTGGATCGTGAGCACGCCGTTCATCACGGTAAAGATGCGCAGGTTTTCAAACGGGGCGTCATAGCGCTTTTTCACGACCGCGGAGCCCTCGTAGGCCGATTGTTCGGGGCCGGATGTTTCCAGGATAGGGGTGATGGTTTCTTTATAAAAATCCACCGCATAAACGCCTGTGCGGAACTGGAGCGCAGCGTAGTAATTCCGGGTGTAAAATCCGGGGAACGGCATGGCCGGAGCATCCGGAGGCCTCGAAATGCCGTCCGGACCGCCTTCCGCCACGCGCTGGCGGGTGAACCGGTCGTAGGCCAGGAGTTTGTTTTCGAGGGTCGAAAAATACCAGATGGTGGAACCGACGGATTCCAGCTGGTCCAGCTTGTTCCAGATTTGGCGGTGGTAATTTCGGGTGATGTTTTCGAAAAAGGGCACATCTATCCGGGACGGTGCGAAATAGCCTTCCGGCACCCGCCAGAGCTCGGAGCGCCCGGCGGCTTCCTTTGAGATTTCCACGGCGCCCCCCATTTCATCAATGATCTGGCTGGGGGACCCTCTCCGGGCGGTCACTTGTACGGGGCGTCCGTCCAGATGGATGGCATTCTCGGTGTAAGCATGTTCCGATTGAGGGCGGGCCATTTGCGCCAGCAAAGAGAGCAGGAAGAGCAGGCCCCACGCTCCCCAGAGCAAGGTGAGGGCCAGGCCGGTTTTGAACCACCAGCGCGGTGCCCCATTTCCGGAGTGAGCCAAAAAGGCTCCTGCGGCGGCGCATGCTATGGCCAGGGTGAAACCGGCCAGGCGGAAGGCCTCCATTCCCGCTGTGGTCATGGTGGAGGAGGCAATGGCGGCCAGGGCGGCCAAAAGACCCCAGCCGCGTGACCCGGTCCACCGGGCCTCGCGCAGAGTGGTCAGCATGGCGCCGAAGTAGAAGGGCAGGCCGCCCAGGAGGTTCATCCAGCCGGCCAGGCTGAGTTCGAGGTAAACCGGGGCGGCAAGTGCGCCTGGACGGGTGGCGGTCCAGCAGAGGACGGCGTAAGGGACACCGGTGGCAAGCAGGTAGAGCGTGATCCCTGCCGCAGCCTTGGCCAGGAAGATGCGCCCCGGACTGATCGGGCGGTGGATCAGGTAGGCCCAGCGGTCCCGGCTCCATTCGGGAATGGTTTGCAGGAATCCCAGGGCCAGGCCTGCGATCGGCCCGCCAAAGCGGGAGATGACCAGCAGGGTTTCCCACATGAATGAATGATACGCGTAGTGATTGTAAGGGTCCTGCAGCTTGGACCAGCCGTAGGCTAGGGCGATGCCGAAAGCGGCGGCGATGAGCGCGGCCCAGAGCAGGTTCTCGCGGAATTCTTTCCAAAGCATTTGGCGCAGGGCGTTCATGAGCGGGCTCCCAGGTTGTGGAGAAAGAAGGACTTTTCGCCGCGCTCGCCCACATAGCTGACGAAGGCTTCTTCCAGGCCCTGATCGACCTGCTCGATGCGGCGGGGGCGGAGGGTCTCGAGGATGGATTCGGCTTGGCCGTCGGCATTGACCAGGGTGACGGCCAGTTCGCGGTCGGTGCGGAAGCTGTGGAGGAGGTTGGGGAGGTCGGGCGCGGAGGGCGGAGTGCCGTCGAAATGGAGGACAAAGTGGCGGATGCGCGCGCGGAAGTCGTCGAGGGTGCAGTAGGCGCGGAGGATGCCGCGGTCCATGACGGTGATGCGGTCGGCCACGCGCTCGACATCACTGAGCAGGTGGGAAGAAAAGAGGATGGTGCGCCCGGATTTGCGGGTGACGTAGATCATGGCCTCCAGCAGGCTGCGGCGGGCCACCGGGTCCAGGCCCAAGGCGGGATCATCGAGCACAAGGAGTTCGGGTTCGGGGGCCAGGGCCATGGCCAGGCAGAGGCCCGCCCGCTGGCCCCGGGAGAGGCTGCCGGCACGGTGATTGGGCCGGAGGTTGAAGTGCTTGATGATCGCGTGGAAGATGTCCCAGTTCCAGTGCCGGTAGAAGGAGGCCTGGAATTTGCCGCAGTCGGCCACGGTCATCCACCCATAGACGTGGTGGCCTTCGGCCAAGTAGCCGACGCGTGCGCGAAGCTCCGGAGTCCAGGCATCGGCCGGCTGGCCGAGGACGCGGGCCGATCCGCCGGTGGGGGGGACAATGCCCATGAGCATGCGGATGGTGGTGGTTTTGCCGGCACCGTTGCGGCCCAGGAAGCCCAGGATGCAGCCTTTGGGCACTTCCAGCGTGAGCTGGTTGACGACGCAATGGGGGCCGTAGCATTTGGTCAGGTTTTGGATTTGGATCGCGGGCTCGTTCATGGGGAGTCCTTGGGTGGCTGGGTGAGGGCCGCCTCCACGGCGGCGAGGAGTTCGCGGGTGGAAAAGTCCAGGAATCCGGCCTCGCGGGCGAAGGTGGCGGCGGCTTCGGCCAAGCGCCGGCGGCGTTCCGCCAGAGAGAGGGTCTGGCGGCGCTCGGCCAGAAAATAGCCCCGGCCCGGCTGGGCGGCTACCAGGCCCTCGGCGGCCAATTCAGAATAAGCCCGGACCACGGTGTTGGGGTTGACGACCAGTTCCTCGGCCAGAGCCCGCACGCTGGGCAGCGGCTCCCCGGGCTGCGCCTTGCCGGAGAGGATGGCCCGCCGCACGCAGTCCTCGATCTGGCGGTAGATCGGCTGCGGGCTTCCCGAGGTGATGGAAATGGTCAGGGCCATTGCTAACTGTATCTATTGTTATAATACAGGTGATGCAGAGGCAAGCCCGAATATCGCGAAAAAGAACGGAAAGGCAGGGAAACTGGAAGATCGCGAAGGGACGCGAAGGGAAGGCAGGGATTGGCCGCAAAAAGGCTCAGAAGGCGCAAAAAGAGGAGGGAATCAGAAATCCGGTTCTTTTTTGCGTTTCTTGAGCCTTTTTGCGGCTTTTGGCCTGGACGGGCGGAGGAGGCGTCAGTGGACGCTTTCGCCGTGTGGAGTCAGTTTTTCCGGGGCTTTGTCCCAGGGGATGTTCGGGCAGCCTCCCGGGTAAGTGCCGCCTTCCGGACGGGCCCAGCGGACGCCGTTTCTCAGGATGAGCTTCACTTCCTTTTGGTGGTAGGTGGGGTAGGTCTCGTGGCCGGGGCGGAAGTAAAAGATTTTCCCGTTGCCACGGGTCCAGGTGGCGCCGGAGCGGAAGACCTCGCCGCCCTGGAACCAGCTGATCATCAGGGTCTCATCCGGGGCGGGAATGCCGAAGGGCTCGCCATACATTTCCTCGTGCTCGATTTCGAAATAGGGGGCGTTGATGCCCTGGACGATGGGGTGGCCAGGATTGGTGATCCAGACGCGCTCCTTCTCCCCGGCCTCGCGCCAGCAGAGGTCACAGGAGGTGCCCATGAGGCGCTTGAAAATCTTGGAATGGTGGCCGGAGTGGAGGACGACCAGGCCCATGCCCTCCAGGACGCGTTTCTGCACGCGGGTGACGATGGCTTCCTCGACCTGGCCATGGGCGGCATGGCCCCACCAGGTCAGGACATCGGTTTCGGCCAGAACAGCCTCGGTCAGGCCGTGTTCGGGCTCCTGGAGCGTGGCGGTGCGGACGGTGAATTCTTTGGACTCCCGCAGGCCCTCGGCGATGCAGGTGTGCATGCCGGTGGGGTAGATTTTGCGGACGGCTTCGTGTTTTTGTTCGTGGACGTTTTCGCCCCAGACGGTGACGCGGATCGGTTTGGCCATGAATGTCCGGCATAGGGCCAGGGGAGGGGCTGGCAAGCCAAACCGACGGGTCCAGGGTAAAAGTAGTTCCGCTCACCCGGAAATCAGAGGGGCGGATGGGGCCGCGCTGGAGCCGGACTGCCCAAGGTCAGGGCATGGCCTCGATTTTGGCCTGTTCTTTTTCCTGAATCTTGGCCATCCAGGCGACCTGGTAGGGGGCCTGGTCGGCGGCTTTGATGATGTTGTCCAGCTCTTGGAGCCGGTGGCGGGCCATGATCACCTTGATGTTGCCCAGGTAGTCGCCGTCCGGGCAGTAGCCCGCCCGGAGAAGGGCGCCGACAAATTCCACGCCGGACTGCATGTAGAAGGCGCGGTCATAGCGCCCGCTGGCCCGGAGGAAGTCGGCATAGCCCTGGAAGCCATCACCCAGGCTGGGGTATTTGCGGAAGTGGGCCTGGGTGGGAATGCCATTGTCTTTGGTGGGCATGAGGGCTTTGGGGCCGCTCCAGTTGCTGAAGGCTTTGATGCCGAAGAAGTTATTGTGCTGCTTGGCCAGGGCGCTGGCACCGTATCCGCTCTCGTAGATGGCTTGGGAAATGGTGGCGGAGGCAGGAATGCCGTATTGGACCTGAATGCGAATGGCGTGGGGCAGGGCGGCCTCGATGAATTTGCGGCGGTCCCCGTAGGCGCTGTTGAGCACCCCGGAAAGCTTGTTGGCCAGCTGGACCACGTCATCGGGGGACTGGGAAGTCTGGAGGGCGACCAGGCGGGCGATCTGCAAGTTTCTGGCTTCCAACTCTTTCTGCATGTTGGCGTCTTGCTCGATCCACTTGGCCCGTTCCTTAATATAGAACTCGGTCATCGCGGTCCCCACCTTCGTGGTGGTCCACAGGCTGCCCCCCAAAACGAGGACGGCAGAAATCCACAGGGCGTTGGAGATGAGAAGGGTGCCCCAGAGGCCCACTCGCTTCTTGGGCTGGCGGTAAAACCGCTTCATCGCCAGTGCGGGCATCAGGTCAACGGTTTTGGCTCGTTTCATATCGTTCTTGCTCCGAATCGTCTCGGTACAGCCGAGTAGTCATAGCGGTTTCGCTGGAACTGTCAAACGATCCCAAGGCCACGCAGGCGGACAGCCTGCTCTTGAAACCATATACGGGGGCTGGTGGATCACAACCCCAATATATTGTGTCGGAAAGGTGACATTTCCCCCTGCATCTTGCCACAATAGAAGCAGACCCTATGCCGTGGGAAGTGATTGGGACGGGAAGGCGGAGAAGCGGGGTGGGACGCTTTCAGGCCCTCCCGTCCCGCTTCCACCTGAAAAGGGGGTTTGAGTTGGGCGTTCTTCAGTAGCCGATCCTCAAGAGGACGATGGGCGGGCCGGCCACCGGAGACAAAAGCTGGCTTCAAGGGATGAGCGGAAGCCCGGCTCAAGGCCGCGCCAGAGCCCGCAGGGGCGGGCATTTGATGCGGGTGATTGGACGCTCTCCCGCGGGGCAGGGACAAAAAAAGCCCTGTACAAACACCGGCGCAGGCGTAAAAGGGCGCCCAATGAGTCCCAAACGGTCTTGGAAGCGGAGCAATGATGCCGCGGAAATGGGCGGGATGGCCTATCGGGCGGGCGGGAAAAAGCGTGCGGAGAAGATTTTATGGCAGGCGCAGCAAAGCGCCTGATCCAGCCTGGCGGATTGGCCCATGGCTTGGCCAGCCTGGAATCAAGGGCATCCCCGCTGGCGTGTATCCGAAAGATAGACTAACGCTACTGGGACCGGCTGGCCGGTGTTGAAAAATTCCAGGAAAAACCAGTTGACCCATGCGGCTTTTTCCTTAGTACGGCCCACTCTGTTCTTTGCGGATGAAAGGCCCGAAACGATGGTCGAAGAAAAAAATCAAAAATTTCTTCAAAAACCGTTGACGAAAGCCCTGAAATCCATATGCTCTTCCTTCCCGTGACGCAAAAAGCGAAGCGGATGGCAGAGTGAGCCGAGGGTCAGCCCAAGGCAAGCAAAGCCAGAAAACGGCGGAAAGCCGGCCTGATCTTTGAATTTCTGGAATCGTGTCCGATCGAGGGATCGGAGCGATGGTGGATTAGACAGCACAGCGAAAGATTGAGTGATGCGGATCGGTCCGCGTCTGGGTTGCCAAGCCTGGACACGGATTCCGCCCCGGCCTCCCGCCGGGGTGACGAACGCAAAAATACTTTTGGCGACCAAGAGTCATTGGTCTCAAAAAAACTTTGGGCTTCGGCCCAAGCAGTTTTTTCGGAGAGTTTGATTCTGGCTCAGAACGAACGCTGGCGGCGTGGATAAGACATGCAAGTCGAACGGGATCATTCCGGTTGGCAACAATCGGGGTGATTCAGTGGCGAACGGGTGCGTAACACGTGGGAATCTGCCCGGAAGAGGGGGATAGCCCGCCGAAAGGCGGATTAATACCGTATATATTGAAAGTGGGGGACCGCAAGGCCTCACACTTCCGGATGAGCCCGCGTCCTATCAGCTAGTTGGTGGGGTAATGGCCCACCAAGGCTTTGACGGGTAGCTGGTCTGAGAGGACGACCAGCCACACTGGGACTGAGACACGGCCCAGACACCTACGGGTGGCAGCAGTCGAGAATTTTTCACAATGGGGGAAACCCTGATGGAGCGACGCCGCGTGGAGGATGAAGGGCTTCGGCTCGTAAACTCCTGTCACCACAGACAAATGATTCACGGTGAACATCCGTGAAGCTTGATGGTATGTGGAGAGGAAGGGACGGCTAACTCTGTGCCAGCAGCCGCGGTAATACAGAGGTCCCAAGCGTTGTTCGGATTTACTGGGCGTAAAGGGTGCGTAGGAGGTCTGGAAAGTCGGGTGTGAAATCTCACCGCCTAACGGTGAAATTGCGCTCGAAACTCCCAGACTCGAGGACCGGAGAGGAGAACGGAATTCCTGGTGTAGCGGTGAAATGCGTAGATATCAGGAGGAACACCAACGGCGAAGGCAGTTCTCTGGAAGGTTCCTGACTCTGAGGCACGAAGGCCAGGGGAGCAAACGGGATTAGATACCCCGGTAGTCCTGGCAGTAAACGGTGCTCATTAGGTGTAGGCGGATTCGACCCCGTCTGTGCCGCAGCTAACGCGTTAAATGAGCCGCCTGGGGAGTACGGTCGCAAGATTAAAACTCAAAGAAATTGACGGGGGCCCGCACAAGCGGTGGAGTATGTGGCTTAATTCGATGCAACGCGAAGAACCTTACCTGGTCTTGACATGCATTGTTCATCCGTGGAAACACGGTGGCCCGCAAGGGCGAATTGCACAGGTGCTGCATGGCTGTCGTCAGCTCGTGTCGTGAGATGTTGGGTTAAGTCCCGCAACGAGCGCAACCCCTATGATTAGTTATATGCGCAAGCTCACTAGTCAGACTGCCCTGTTCAACGGGGAGGAAGGTGGGGATGACGTCAAGTCAGGATGGCCCTTATGACCAGGGCTGCACACGTACTACAATGCCCACTACAGAGGGTCGCGAAGCCGTGAGGTGGAGCCAATCCCAGAAAAGTGGGCCCAGTTCGGATCGGAGGCTGCAACTCGCCTCCGTGAAGTTGGAATCGCTAGTAATGGCGCATCAGCTACGGCGCCGTGAATACGTTCCCGGGCCTTGTACACACTGCCCGTCACATCATGAAAGCCGGTTGTACCCGAAGTCGTTTGGCTAACCGCAAGGAGGCCGGCGCCTAAGGTATGGCTGGTGATTGGGATGAAGTCGTAACAAGGTAGCCGTAGGGGAACCTGCGGCTGGATCACCTCCTTTCTAAGGAGCACGCTTGCTCTTCCCAAGGCTTGTCCTTGTGGAATCGAGCTCGCGAGGTCGACCGCTAAACCGCCGGCGAAAGCCGTCGGCACGCGGTTCCAAATCCTGCAGGCTGGAAACAGCCCCAGGTCGTCCGACGGTCCGCATCACCCAGTCTTTCGCATTGCTGTTTGTCCCCATCACCGGCAGGCTTCGAACCCGCCGCCCCGGCGCCATTTTTCCGGGGGCATAGCTCAGTTGGTAGAGCGTCAGCTTTGCAAGCTGAATGTCAGGGGTTCGAATCCCCTTGCCTCCACGCTTCGCCCGCTGTGCGGGCGGATTTCAAATTTCAAATTTGAAATTTCAAATCTGCGCGCAAGCGCGGCTCGGGCCTGTAGCTCAGTTGGTTAGAGCATGCGCTTGATAAGCGCAGGGTCACTGGTTCGAGCCCAGTCAGGCCCACCACGATTCCAGATGCGCCCCCTTCGAGGGAAACGCCAGTCCCGCAGGCCGCGGGGCTGGGGTTTCCGGCGAAACCGGAAACGGAAGACGCGGCCATGGGCCGGGAATTCCGCGGGTTCTTTGACAACTATGCGTAGGTAGAAGTTTGCATACAGAAAGTATGCGGACTACAACTTCAAAACAGACAGATAGAGATCCAGATTTAATTCATGATCAAGCTACAAAGAGCGCATGGCGGATGCCTTGGCGCCTCAAGACGATGAAGGACGTGATAAGCTGCGATAAGCTCCGGGGAACGGCAAATACGTGTTGATCCGGAGATTTCCGAATGGGGTAACCCGGCCCGATTAATATCGGGTCCCGGCGCGCTGAATCCATAGGCGCGCACGAGTCACACCGGCTGAAGTGAAACATCTCAGTAAGCCGAGGAATAGAAAGCGAATGCGATTCCGTAAGTAGTGGCGAGCGAAAGCGGAACAGCCCAAACCAGGGGGCTTGCCTCCTGGGGTTATAGGACCACGATGTGGGACCGACTAAGTTAGGTGAAGCGGCTGGAAAACCGCTCCAAAGAGGGTGAGAGACCCGTAACCGAAAACTGAAGCGGCCCTAGTGGCATCCTGAGTAACGCGATGCACGTGAAACTTCGCGTGAATTTGTGCCGACCACGGCATAAGGCTAAATACTACGAGGCGACCGATAGCGAACAAGTACCGCGAGGGAAAGGTGAAAAGAACCGCTGTGAGCGGAGTGAAACAGTTCCTGAAACCATGCGCTTACAAGGTGTCAGAGCCCCGCAAGGGGTGATGGCCTGCCTTTTGCATAATGAGTCTGCGAGTTAGTATCAGTGGCATGCTTAAGGGCTTTTGGCCCGCAGGCGAAGCGAAAGCGAGTCCTCAAAGGGCGTTTAGTCGCTGGTGCTAGACCCGAAGCGGAGGTGATCTACCCATGGCCAGGCTGAAGCCACCTTAACCGGTGGTGAAGGGCCGAACCGGTGAACATTGAAACGTTTTCGGATGAGCTGTGGGTAGGAGCGAAAGACTAATCAAACCCCGTCATAGCTGGTTCTCCCCGAAATATATTTAGGTATAGCCTCGTGTGCTGACCTGCGGAGGTAGAGCACTGAATGGACTAGGGTCCACACCCGGATACCGAATCCAACCAAACTCCGAATGCCGCAGGGTGAAACACGGGAGTAAGTCCATGTGGGATAAGCTGTGTGGTCGAGAGGGAAACAACCCAGACCGCCGGCTAAGGCGCCCAATGGCAGCTCAGTGGAAAGGATGTGAAGTTTCTTAGACAGTGAGGATGTTGGCTTAGAGGCAGCCACCATTTAAACAGTGCGTAACAGCTGACTCATCGAGAAACTTCGCGCCGAAAATGATTGGCGATCAAGCTGCCAGCCGAAGCCGCGGATGGTGTTCCGGTTCGCCGGGACATCGTGGTAGGGGAGCGTTCTGCATGCTGCGAAGCGGAAGGGGAACCGACCGTGGAGCGTGTGGAAGTGAGAATGCAGACATGAGTAGCGATAAGGCCGGTGCGATTCCGGCCCGCCGTAAACCCAAGGTTTCCTGGGCCAGGTTCGTCCTCCCAGGGTTAGTCGGGACCTAAGTCGAGGCCGATGGGCGTAGACGATGGCCAGCAGGTTCAATATTCCTGCACCACCGACATTTTACCGGAAGGGACGTGGTTGTGGAGAGGAGCGGGGCGTTGATTGTCCCTGTCCCGCAAGGGGACGCTGAGGCTACGGCCAAGGCGGATTCTTTGAAACGACCACCAAGAAAAGCTTCCGGGTATACTAAGGTGCCCGTACCGCAAACCGACACAGGTGGGTGGGTAGAATATACCAAGGCGCGTGAGTGAAATCTCCTGAAGGAACTCGGCAATCTAGCCCCGTAACTTCGGAAGAAGGGGCGCCTCCCGCAAGGGGGGCCGCAGTGAAAGGGGTCAACCGACTGTTTATCAAAAACACAGCACTCTGCCAAGTCGTTAAGACGCAGTATAGGGTGTGACACGTGACCAATGCTCCAAGATTAAGGGGAAAGGTTAGCCGCAAGGCGAAGCTTTGAACCTAAGTCCGAGTGAATGTCGGCCGTAACTATAACGGTCCTAAGGTAGCGAAATTCCTTGTCGGGTAAGTTCCGACCTGCACGAATCGTGTAACGAGTTGACCGCTGTCTCCAGGAGACGCTCAGCGAAGTTGTAGTGGCGGTGAAGATGCCGCCTACCCGCAGAAGGACGGAAAGACCCTATGCACCTTTACTGTAAGCTGTTATTGCGTCGTTGTTAATGATACTTAGCGTAAGTGGGAGACGTTGAAGCCACTCTTTCGGGGGTGGCCGAGTCGCCAATGAAACACCACCTTTCCTTATTGATGACGCTAACCGCGGCCCGTGATCCGGGCGTGGGACAGTGGCAGCAGGTCAGTTTGACTGGGGCGGTCTCCTCCTAAAGAGTAACGGAGGAGCGCGATGGTTCCCTCAGCATGGTTGGTAATCATGCGCCGAGTGTATTGGCAGAAGGGAGCTTAACTGTGAGACCAACAAGTCGAACAGATACGAAAGTAGGCCAAAGTGATCCGGCGGTTGAATGTGGAATTGCCGTCGCTCATCGGACAAAAGGTACGCTAGGGATAACAGGCTGATCGCATCCAAGAGTTCATATCGACGATGCGGTTTGGCACCTCGATGTCGGCTCATCGCATCCTGGGGCTGGAGAAGGTCCCAAGGGTCCGGCTGTTCGCCGGTTAAAGCGGTACGCGAGCTGGGTTCAGAACGTCGTGAGACAGTTCGGTCCTCTATCCTCTGTGGGCGCAGGAAACTTGACGGATTCACTCCTTAGTACGAGAGGACCGGGAGTGACAGACCACTGGTGTTCCAGTTATCGTGTCAACGGTAGCGCTGGGTAGCTATGTCTGGAAAGGATAAGCGCTGAAAGCATCTAAGCGCCAAGCCTATCCGAAGATTAGGTTTCCCTATCAGGGTCCTGGTAGACTACCAGGTTGATAGGCCATAAGTGTAAGCGCAGTAATGCGTTCAGCTCAATGGTACTAATTGCCCGACCGGCTTGATCTTATGATTTTAAGCGCATTCCTGATCCCGCTTCGGCGGGATCGGGACCGGCTTAAAATCAGGGTCCTGCCCGTTTGTTTCGATCCTACGCATAGTTTTCAGGGAACCCGCCTCCGCCCGCAAGGGCGTGGGCTTCGGCGCGGCAGGCCCGCGCCGGTTGTTCTTTGGCAAAGCTGGCATTTCAGTCATCAGAGTTTGGTGGATTTGAAATTTCAAATCGCAAATTTGAGATCTTCCACCTCTGGTGACCGTAGAGCCGCGGCCCCACCCGGTCCCATCCCGAACCCGGAAGTGAAACGCGGCATCGCCGATGGTAGTAGGGCGAAAGGCCCTGTGAGAGTAGGTCGTTGCCAGTTCCTATGGCCCCGTTCCGCCGCAAGGCGGAACGGGGTCTTTTTTTGCCTGGGGGCCTGGCAGGAAAGCCAGATTGGGACGGGGTGCCGCTGGCGGCAGTTGCCAGCGTTGCGGCGATCTGCTACTTCCCCTGCCATGCCGCGCGTATGCAAATTCCGAAATTTGGTGACTGGAGTCCCCCATTTGGTGCTGCCCGGGGTGCACCTGGCCGGGCGGAGTGAGGAGGCGGGAATTTTGCTGGCGGATGAATCAATCAGCCGCAACCACGCCCGAATTCACAACACCGAACAGGGCTTGTTTATCGAGGACCTGGGATCGAGCAATGGAACCTATGTGCAGGGACGGCGGATCGAGGGGCGGGTGCCGGTGGGAATGGGAGAAGAAGTCCGTCTCGGGGCAGTGACCTTCCGCATGGACCCGGAAGTGGGCGCGGCCGGGGGTTTGGGCGAAGCCCTGGCCGGCACGGAACCCGTTCCTGTGGAGCAGATGCAGCGGCGGACGAACAAGATCACGGCAGAAGAATTGGACGCGGCCAAGGTCAAGAAGGCTACGGCACGCCAGGTCCCGGCTGCGCCGCTGGCCTCAGCGCCTTCGGCGCCGGTCAAATTCCCCGGCAGCAGCTTGTTCAATGCCACCCCAGCGCCCGCCGCCGCTGGGGCCGCGGTACCGGCTGCCGCGGCCGCTCCGGTGCCCGAGCCTGCGCCGCGGGGGCCCTGGTTTGCGGGAGGCCTGGCGCTGGGGGTGGTGATCGGCGTGGCGGTGGGCTGGTGGCTGGCGCGGATGTAAGCACGGAAGTTTAAGGATTGTCATCGTGGCGGCCCTGGTATGCTAGCGCCGCCATGCACAAACTTGTTCTCATCCGCCACGGCGAAAGCACGTGGAACCAGGAAAACCGTTTCACCGGCTGGACCGATGTCGATCTTTCCCCCAAAGGGGAGGCTGAAGGCCAGAAGGCCGGCCAGCATTTGAAAAATGAAGGCTACGTGTTCGATGTGGCCTACAGCTCGGTGCTGAAGCGCGCCATCAAGACCCTCAATTGGGTGCTGGAGGGCATGGATTTGCTCTGGATACCTGTGCACAAGGAATGGCGGCTGAACGAGCGGCACTATGGGGCGCTCCAAGGTCTGGACAAGGCAGAGACCGCTGCCAAGCACGGGGAGGCGCAGGTGAAAATCTGGCGCCGGGCCTATGACATCGCCCCGCCGCCGCTGGAGAAGTCCGATCCACGGTATCCGGGCCACGATTCCCGCTATGCGGACTTGAAGGAGTCCGAGCTGCCGCTGACTGAGTGCCTCAAGGATACGGTGGCACGGGTGCTGCCGCTTTGGGAAAGCCGGATCGCCCCCGACATCCGGGCCGGCAAGCGCGTCGTCATTGCCGCGCATGGGAACAGCCTGCGTGCACTGGTGAAGTATTTGGACAACGTCTCCGATGAGGCAATTTTGGGACTGAACATTCCCACCGGGATGCCGCTGGTTTACGAACTGGATGGCAATTTGAAACCCCTGAAGAGCTATTACGTGGGTGATCCCGAAGAAGTGGCCAAGGCCATGGCCGCAGTGGCAGCGCAGGGGAAGGCCAAGTAAGACTGGGCCATGACCAGACGCCGCCTAATGCTCCAAAACCTGGTGCTGGGGGCGCTGCTGGGGCTTCTGGCGGCGGGCTGCGGTCCGTCGTCTGCGAAGGGCGGCAAGGAGCTGCACGAACTGGCCGCGGCCATGGACCGCCGTCTGCAAGTGGCCGGGGATGTGGCCTGGGCCAAGCAGGCTTCCCAAGCCCCAGTGCGCGATGCGGCGCGCGAGGCTGCGGTGCTGGGCCGCGTGGCCGATCTGGCTAAAGAGCACGGAGCCGATCCCGCTGCCGCCCGCGAATTCGTCGAAGCGCAGATGGCCGCCTCGCGCCAATGGCAGGGGGAACTGCTGGAGCGCTGGCGTGCGGGCGAACCCTTGCCGCCGGGCACGGCCCCGGATATGGCTGCCGAGCTGCGGCCACGCATGGACCTGGCCACCCGGGAGTTGATCGATGCCTGGGCCGCGTGGATTTCTGCCGCCGGCCGGACGCGTTTCCGCGCCATTGAGGCCCAGCAAATCCTGGCCCACTTGAAAGCGGCAGGCTACTCGGAGTCCGCCGCCCGGCTGGCCTGTGGCGTGGTGGTTGAATCCGGAGGGGTGCTGGCCCCATGAAAACCGAGGCGGCTTTGTTATTCCTGGAAACCCTGGCCCGCGCTGCAGGCGAGGTGGTGCTGCCCTATTTCCGGAATCCAGAACTGGCGGTGGAGCAAAAAAGCGACCGCACGCCGGTGACCGAGGCCGACCGCAGGGCGGAGGAGGTCATGCGGACGATGATCACCCGGCATCATCCGGGACACGGCATCATCGGAGAAGAATTTGGAACCGAGAAGCCGGACGCGGAATTCGTCTGGGTGCTGGACCCGATCGACGGAACCAAGTCGTTTGTGGCGGGGGTGCCGCTGTTTGGGGTTTTGATCGGTCTGCTGCACGCAGGACGCCCGGTGGCGGGGTGCATTTACCAGCCGGTGTTGGAGGAGATGTGCCTGGGGGGCGGTGGGCGGGCCTGGCTGAACGGACGCCCGGTGCGGGTGCGCGAAGGGGTGCCGCTGGAGCGGGCGCTGGTGCTGTGCACGGACCCAGCGGGCGTGGAGGCGCACCAGGACTATGCAGCCTTCGAGGCACTGCGGCGCGGTGCGGGACTCTTCCGCACCTGGGGGGATTGCTACGGCTACCTGCTGGTGGCCAGCGGGCGTGCGGACGTGATGCTCGACCCGGTGATGAATCCCTGGGACCTTCTTCCCGTAATCCCGGTGGTGGAGGGAGCGGGCGGAGTGGTGCGGGGATGGACCGGTGGGGCAGCCAGCGATTCCTCGGTGGCGGCGCCGCCACTGCTTTGTGCGGAAGTCTGCGCGCGGCTGCGCGGGGAACCGTTCAAATAGCCTGCAAAAGGCGCTGGAAGGCGGGAGGATAAGCGGCCAGGAATTGGACGAGGGCGCGGCCCGCAGGATGGCTGTCCAGCATGCAGCCGTGGTAAGTGAGGACGTATTCACAGGCACTGAGGCCTTCACCGACATCCGCACGGGTGACGACTCCGGGCGCGCCGGGGCTGCGGGCGGCGGCGTGGAGGCGGGCAAACCAGGAGACAAGGGAAGCGGCCAGGGCCAGGCGGAAGACAGCTTGTTCAAGGGAGGATTCTTTGAGAAAGAGGCTGCGGCGATCGAGCAGCCCGGCGGTGAAATCGGTGATGCGGGAGTGTTCCGGGGTGCCGGCTGCGGGTGCGGGGATCGCAGCGGCCTCCTCCAGGAGGGCAGGGCCGGGGGTGAACATGAGGTCCACACTGCCGCTGAATCGGCGGAATCGCCGGATGAAGGCCGCCGCCCCTGCGTAGAGGCGGAGGCGGCCGGTGCCGTGGAGCCGCATGTGCAAGCGCATGGGGTGTCCCAAGGGAAGGAGGAGCAGCCCCAGGAGCAGCCGCAGGGAGCCGGGCCATTCCGCAGCCGGGGCGGAAACCGATGGCCGGGGGGTCGGCGGTGCGGGCCAGGAGCCGGGCTGGACAGCGGCGGATGCCTCCAGAACGGCAATCGAGGAGGTCCACCCGGCCAATTGTTCAAGTCCGGAGGCCAGCGAGGGGGCGCTCCGCAGGAGCGTGGCTGCCTGGCCGCCCCAACGCAGTAAAGCCGGGGTGTCCAGGGCATGCAGGCCCACGCCCATCCGCGGTGCCAATGGAAACGGAGGCGGCAAGAAAGCCAGCTTGGATTCCCATTGGGGTGTAAGGAGATCGCCGGTGTTGTCCCGGATGGAAGGGCAAAGGTGGGAAAGGTAGGGGCGCAAGCCGCCGGGTTCCTGGATGAATCCGAAGGGGAAGGTCCGGCAGGTCAGCGGGGTGGCTTCCACGCCTTCGCGCTTGTGGATGGAACAGAGGCCGTCCGGGTCCAGAAAGGCGCACTGGGGGAGGCGTTCGGCTTCCACCACCGGCATGCACCATTGCCCGTTGCGTGGCACGAAGGAGGCGCCGAGCGCGGAAAGCCGGTCCTGGACCCAGGGCAGGGCCTGGAGCCGCATTTGTTCATCCGGGAGAACGACGACGCGTGCGGGCAGCCGGCAGCAGCGGGCGGGGCAGTCTTTGCAGGCGAAACGCTGGGCAGGATCGGCAAGAAGTGTGGATGGCACATAAGGGAAGTAGCACGAATCCGGTGCGCAGGCCAGGCGGGATGATCCGGGCTTCAAGACTTGGCGGACGGGAGGAGTGGGCTAGTCTGCGCAGGATGAAATGTATTTTTGGGGCCTGCCTGCTCGGGTGGATGGTGGGCGTTTCCCTGGCGGAGGTGCGGATGGAAAGCGCCGTCCCCGCAGTGGCCTATGTGGAAGCGGGGGGTGGACAAAGCTGGCTGATCCTGCGCGGCTCCGGACTGGAGGGCATCCGGGAAATCCGAAGCCTGGTGGGAGGGAAAACGACGGACCACGTCATCGGCCGCCCGGCCCCGGCCCAAGCCGGGGTGCGGGAATTTGTCCTGCTGGCCCGTCCGGATGCCCCGCGGGGAACACTGGAATTGGTGGCGCAGACCGCGTCCGGGGCCCTGGCGGTGCCGGCGCAGGCGGTGGTGGTGGAGCCGGGCGACCCGCGGGCGCGTGCGGCTGGCAAGCCGGCCGATTTGAACCAGGCGGCCCGGGAGGCCCGGGGACAGCCGATCGTGGTGGACCGGGAGCAGGTGCCGCAGGTCACGGCCACCGTGCCTTCTCCGCTGCGCGTGGCCCCGGATGGGCGCCCGGTCAAGGTGCAGCTCCGCGGTAAAAATTTGGGCCGGGTGACGGACGTGCGCATCCGCAAAGAGGGCGAAGAACCCCGCTACCGGGGCCGGCAGGGCCAGCTTCCCTTCCGCCGGCATGCCGGAGGAGAGGGGCTGGAGGTCGATGTGGTGGCAGGGCGCAGCACCCCGCTCGGCAGCCGTTATGTGATCGATTTGCTGGTGGAGCAATACCGGGCGGTCTCGGTGCCCATGGAGATCGGTGAGCCCTTGCCGCCGCCCCCCGCCCCGGAGGTGGAAACCCGCGAGCCGGGTGCGCCCCGGGTGATCGAGCTGCCGCCGCAAGCTCCGTGAACCGCGGATTGAAGGGTGGGCGGCGGGCGGCAGCGCGGATTTTTTGTCACTTCTGTGGATGAAATCAACGCAGAGCCGTCCGAAGGCGCCGGTGCGCCCAGCTGATCCTGGCCAGTCTCCACCGCCTGGAGTGCTCTGGCTGATGCCGGGGACAGTGGAGGGGGATTTGAGTGAGGAGCTGGAGGCAAAGGCTGTCCGTCACTGCAACAGATCACCACCTTGATGCCGGGGGCCGGAGTGGTCCGGATGGATAGGCGCTAAGCAGGAGGGGAGTGGCGGAGGCGGGCGCGGGCGGACTGGACGCGGGTTTTGAGGCGGTCCAATTCGGCCTCGAGATCGGCCAGGTCGTCTTCGGAGGCGCTGGTGGCGAGGTGGGAGACGGCTTTTTCCTGCTGGACTTCCTGCATGCTGTTCATGATCACGCCGATGAAGAGGTTGAGCATGATCATGGTGCCGAAGAGGACAAAACTGAGGAAGTAGAGGATGACCTTGATCTTGGGCACGCCAGCCTCCGGTTCCAGCAGGCCATACATCAGCTCGGTCCAGCCCTCCAGTGTGATGACGCCGAAGAGGGTGAGGAGGGCATCGCCCAGGGTGCCGAAGCTGCGGGGGTCGGCCTGGCCGAAAAAGAAGACACCGCAGACGGCGTAGATGTAGAAGAGGATGGAGAGGAGGAGGCCGACGTAGCCCATCGAGGGGATGGATTTGAGGAGGGCGCCGACGAGGAGCTGGAGCTTGGGCAGGACGGTGACCAGGCGGAGGACGCGGAGGACGCGGGCGAGGCGGAGGACGGCGGCGAATTCGGCATGCAGGGGGAGGAGGCAGACAGCGACGATGATGAAGTCGAAGACGTTCCAGGAATCCCGGAAGAAGTCCCAGGGGCGGCGCCCGCAGGCGGCGATTTTGATGAGGATTTCGACAATAAAGATGGCCAGGATGGCCAGGTCGAGGGCGTGGAGGAGTCCGCCATGGCGGGCCATGAGGGTGGCGCTGGTTTCCAGGCCGACGACGATGCCGGCCAGGAGGATGACGGCGATGATGAAGTTCTTAAAAGCGGGGGCTTCGCTGAGTTGGCGGCAAAACCCGGTGAGGCCGGAAGGGCCGGAGGGGGCGCTCATGGCTTACTTTTCCTTCATTTCCACGGCGCCGGTCCAGTCCTCGGCCGGGGGCTGGGCGGCGTAGCGGGCGCTGGCTTCCGCGTAAAAATCACAGAGGTAGTCGCCGGGGACCTGCTCCAAGCAGGCGCGGAAGCGCTTCTCGGCGCCGGCAAAGTCGCGCTCGATGAAGGCGCGGAAGGCGTCCTCATAGCGGATGAGCCAGCTGGGGGACCATTTGGCGGCCTCCTCGCTGCCCATCTCGCCCAGGACGGCGAAGACGCGGATGGCCTTGGTTTTGCCTTTGACGACCATGGAGCCGACGGTGCGGAGGAGGAAGGCGTCCTCGAGCAGGCCGGCGAGGGACTCGCCGACGAGGACGCGGGCGCGGTAGTGCTTGGTGAGGCCCTCGAGGCGGGAGGCGGTGTTGACGGCGTCGCCGATGACGGTGAACTCGCGGCGCTGGGTGGCGCCGATGTTGCCGACGACGACTTCGCCGAAGTTGAGGCCGACACCGGTGTGGAAGAGGGGCTTGCCTTCGAGCAGCCAGCGCTTGTTGAGTTCATCGCCCTTGGCGCCCATGTCGAGGGCGGCGCGGACGGCGCGCTGGGCGTCCTCCACGGGGGACTGGGAGACGATGTCCCCCCAGACGGCCATGATGGCGTCGCCGATGAACTTGTGGAGCGTGCCCTGGTGCTGGTTGACGGCGGAGACCATCTGCTCGAAGTATTCGTTGAGCTGGGAGACAAGGGCGTCTTCGGGGATGGACTCGGAGATGGTGGTGAAGCCGCGGATGTCGGAGAAGAGGATGGTGACGGGTTTGCGGATGCCGCCGAGGCGGATGGCATCCGGGCTTTGCAGGAGCTGGTTGAGGACGCTGGGGGCGATGTAGGAGGCGAAGACGCTGCGGAGCTGCTGCTTAGAGTAGAGCTGTTCCATCCAGTTGAGGATGAGGGCGCCGATGTGGAGGGCGATGAAGCCGCCAACGGGCCAAAAATAATCAATAATAAGGTTGGCGCGGTTGAAGGCGGCGATGGAGGCGATGCTGAAGGCGGCGACGGTGATGAGGGGGACGCCGATGGTGAAGAGGAAGCGGTCGCGGCGCAGGCCGAGGAGGGTGGCCCAGCTGGCGAGGAGGAACCCGGCCAGAGTCCAGGTGAGGGGGGCCTGGCGGAGGAAGTCACCCTGGCGGATGTTGATGAGGGCCTGGAGGTGGGTGAGGACAGGGGGGATGGAGGTGCTGAGGGGGGTATCGGCCTGGGTCATGAGGCCGGCGACGGTGGCGCCGACGATGATGCTGCGGCCTTGCAAAACGGGAAAGCCGGTGGGAAGGGGCTTGCCGAGCTGGGTGTGGTCATAGAGGGCTTGGGCCAGGTCGCTGAACGGCAGCTGGTCCACACGGAGGCCGGGACGGTAGTTGATGAGGAATTCGCCGCGTCCGTTGACCGGAATGGAGTGTCCGCCCTCCGGGGTGGGGAAGTGGATGGAGCGCCCGAGGGTGAGGGTGACATCGGCGGGATCGATATTCCACTGGCGGAGGAGAATTTGAGTGATGAAGCTGGGATAGGCCTGGCGGCCTACGCGCACGGCCATGGGGACGGTGCGGCGCACGGGGTCCCCGCCCTGGGTGGGGGCGGTGTCGGTGAAGCCGAAGTGGGCCTCGTAGCGCAGGAGGGCCATGGGGAGGAGAACATCATCGGTGCGGTTGACGCCGGGGATGTCCATGACTTCGCCGGCGACGGTGCCCAGGGGGCGGGTTTGGCCGTCGTCGATGCGTCCGCGGCGGCGGGTTTGCTCGACGCCGGTCTGGGCTTGGGCGGCGAGGACGACCCGTCCGGATTTTTTCAGGCTCTCGGCAAAGTATTTGTTGGCCTGGTCCTCGCGCACGCTGGAAGCCAGGTAGCGGTCGCGCTTTTCATCGCGCCGGTCGGTGAAGAGGATGTCGAAGGCGATGACGCGGGGGTTCTGGGTCTCGAGAAGGTAGAGGAGGTCGCCGTGGGTGTTGCGGGGCCAGGGCCAGCCGCCGTATTTGTCGATCGAAGCCTGGTCGATGGCGGCGAGGAAGAGGCCGGGGTCGTGGTTGTCCGCGGGCGAGGAGCGGAAGTTGTTGAAACGCCAGTCGAGTGTGAGCTTTTCCAGGCGCTGGAAAAAGGGCTCGTCATGGATGAGCCAGACGATGCCGGCCACGAGGAGCGGGGCCAGAAAGCCGTAAAGAAACTTTTTAAGCAGGGCGAACATGAGGCCGGAAGGACGTGCTGCACGATGCGTCAAGGCGGGGTGCCGGGGAAAGGAAAATCGGAGGGGGCAGCGGGGTGCAGGCCGCAGTTCTAGGCCGAACGGCCCTATATGGGGTGGCACGGCATGCCGCTTGCTGCTCGACAGAGGCATTCTTGGGGGAATAATGACCGCGTGCCCCCCGGCTCTTGCGACCGATGCGATTTTCCCGCCAACTTGTTTTCCGAACGCCTCCGCGCGTCCTGGCTGCGGCCGTCTTGATCGGCTGCGGGCCGGGCATTTGCGGCCTGCAGGCCAATCCAGCGGGAGAGGTGGTGCAGTCGGGCTCGGCGACTTTTGAGCGCGGAGAGGGGACGCTGACGGTGACGACGAGTGACCGGGTGGTGATCGGCTGGCAGGATTTTTCCATCGGCGCGGGGGAGTTGACGCGGTTTGTGCAGCCATCGGCTTCCTCGCTGGCGGTGAACCGGGTGCTGAGCGGCAATCCCTCCCAGTTGTTCGGGACGCTGGAGGCCAATGGGCAGCTCATGCTGATCAATCCGAATGGCATTGTGGTGGGGGCGGGCGGTGTGGTGGACACCGGCGGCTTCATGGCCACGACGCTGGATGCGGACCCGCAGGAGCTTTTGAATGGCAATTCCTGGACGCTGCGGGGGGACTCTGCGGCGGCGATTGAGAACCGCGGGACGATCATCGCCCGTTCCGGCGACCTGGTGCTGGTGGCGCGGGAGGTGCGGAACAGCGGGACGCTGTCGGCCCCTCAGGGAACAGTGGCACTGGGCGGCGGGCGGGAGGTGCTGGTGTCCTGGGCTCCGGATGCGGCACGGCGGCTCTTTGTGCGGCCCGCAGGTCTGGATGGAAGTGTGGAGAACACCGGCGCCATCGAAGCCGCGCAGGCTGAATTGGAAGCCTCGGGAGGAAACCCCTACGCGCTGGCGGTGAACAACACCGGCACGATCCGTGCCACCGGCCACGTGGCGCAGGCCGGGCGTGTGTTTTTGGTGGCCAAGGAAGGAACACTGCGCCACAGCGGCAGCATCTACGCACGGAATGCCGATGGCAGCGGCGGGACGGTGCGCATCGATGGCAAGTCGGTGGAGACTGCGGGCGCGGTGGATGCGGGTTCGGCGGTGGCGCGGGGCGGGAGCATCCGGATCGATGGGGACAGCATCCTGCTGCGTGCGGGGACTTGGCTGCAAGCCAGCGGGGCCTCGGGTGGGGGCGAGGTCACCGTGGGCGCGGCGGACGCGGCCCGCGGGGTGGCGGGTGCGCGGACGGTGACGGCTGAGGAGGGAGTGGTCCTGAAGGCGGATGCCCAAGTGGCGGGGGATGGCGGGCGCATCGTGGTCTGGGCGGCGGAGACGGCCTGGTTCGAAGGCGCGGTTTCGGCCCGAGGGGGTGCGGGTGGCGGGGACGGGGGCTTCATCGAGGTCTCGGGCGTGGAATCGTGGTATTTTCCTCGTTGGGTGGAGCGGGTGGATGTATCTGCCCCGGCGGGACGGGCCGGAACTTTTCTGATCGACCCGGTCAACATCACCATCCGGGCGGGCGCAGGCACGGACACGGCCAACCTGCTCTTCGCCGACAACATGGTCGATTTCCTGGAAAACACCGGGAACCTGGTGGTCACGACCACCGGGGCGGGCGCGGACGCCGGGAACATCACGGTGGAAACCGGCGTGGACCTCGCCTGGCTCTCCGCCAACGACCTGACCCTGACCGCCAATGCCAGCATCACCTTCCAGTCCGGGGTGACGGTCAGCGGAGGCGGGGATCTGGCCCTGCAGTTCGCCCAGACGGCTGGCGGCACGCTCACCCTTGGCAGCACGATGCCGGAGGCCGCCACCGTGACGATCTCCGCGGTGGCAGCAAACACCGCCAATGTGGTGGGGCCCGACAACGGTGCCACGTTCACCATCACCGGCGCGGCGGCCGGGACGATCGATGACGGGACGCAGAGTGCGTCGTTCACCAACGTGGACAACCTGACCGGGGGTGCGGGTGATGACACCTTCACCATCTCCGGAGCCACGGTCTTCGGCGGCAACATCACCGGCGGCGGGCAGGTGGCCGGGGATGCCATTGATTTTTCCGGAGCCACGGGGTTCGGGACCAACATCACGGTGGGCAGTGATGACCCGGACAACCGGGCCGGCACCGTGTCCGGCATTGAGATTCTCATCGCACCCACTGCAGGCACGCAGAACTTGCAAGGCTCAAACACCAACGGCGATCCTCAAGCCTGGAGCATCGGCGCCACCGGAGTGACGGCCAACGGCATTGAATACCGGGGGATCGAATCGCTCCAGGGCCGCAATGCCAACGACACCTTCACCTTCGCTGCGGGTGCCGCCTTTGCTGGAACGATCACCGGGGGCAACGGCACCAACGTCATCGCGCTGACCGGAGCCTCGCAATCCATCACCCTGACCGGCACGGGTGCGGGCTCGGTCAATGGAAGCGGCAGCTTTTCCGGCATCCAGCAATACAACGGCGGCACGTCCGGCATCCTGACCGGGCCGGATGCCGTGACCACCTGGGCCATCACGGGCGCCAACAGCGGCACCGTGGGCGGGCTGGCGTTCTCCAACTTCGCCACGCTCAACGGCGGCACGCTGGCGGACACCTTCACGTTTTCCGCGGGCGGTTCGCTTTCCGGCAATCTTTCGGGCGGGGATGGGGCCGACAGCTTCAATTTCTCCGCCGGGGGCTCGGTGGCCGGAACGACCGATGGCGGTGCCGGGACCGACACCCTCACGGGCGCCACGGGCGGATCGCTCTGGACCGTGACGGGTGCGGGCGCTGGAACCTACGCGGGCACGGCCTTCACCGGACTGGAGAGTCTCGTGGGTGGCACGGGGAATGACACCTTCACCTTTGTCGATGGCACCATCACCGCGCTCAACACCTCGGGCGGCAGTGACACGCTGAGCTACGCCGGGCAAACCGCTGCGGCCACCTTCAACCGCGCCGCGGGCACGGCGACCGGGGTGGGCACGCTGACCGGGGCGGCTTCGATCACCAGCCTGACGGGAAACGGCGCGGACACCACTCTGGTTCTGGGTTCGGGCAACGACGTCATCACCCTCACCGGAGCCGGGGCGGGGAATGTCGGCGGAACGTTCACCTTCAGCGCGCTGGGCGCGCTGGATGCCGGGGCCGGCTCCAACACGGTCAATGGGCCCGCCGCCGGCGCCTCCTGGATTTTCGATGGCGCCAACAGCGGCAGTGTGGACGGAATGCTGTTCCTTTCGGTGGGCGCCATCGTGGGGGGCTCAGGGGCCGATGTCTTTGCCTTCGAGGACGGTGGATCGGTGGGCAGCCTCACCACCGGCGGCGGGGCGGATGCCCTGGATTACAGTGCGCGCAGCGGGGCAGTGGTCTTTGACCGCGCCGCGGGCACAGCCACCGGAGTCGGGACGTTGACAGGCGCGGCCACGCTCACCGCCCTCACCGGAAATGGCGCCAGCACCACCTTGGTCCTGGGCTCGGGTGACGACACGGTCACACTCAGCGGGACGGGTGCCGGGGATGTGGGAGGGACGTTTGCCTTCAGCGGCCTCACCGTGCTGGATGCCGGTGGCGGCACGGACACGCTGGTGGGCGTGGCGGGTGGGGCTTCGTGGGCCATCACTGGCGCGGCCACAGGCAGTGTCAGCGGCATCACGTTCAGCAACACCGAGGCCCTGGTGGGCGGCACGGGGGATGACACGTTCACGTTCAATGAGGACGCCGCCTTCGCCGGGAGCCTCAACGGCGGCGGGGGCAGCGGCAGCGATGCCATCGTGCTGGCCGGCGCAGGTCAGTCCATCACCCTGACCGGCACGGGCACGGGTTCGGTCAACGGCACGGGGTCCTTCTCCGGCTTTTCCTCTTACAACGGCGGGACGGAGGGAACGCTCACCGGGCCCGACGCCAATACCGCCTGGTCCCTCACCGGGTCGGACAGCGGCACGGTCGGCGGGCTGGCATTTTCGAATTTCGGCACGCTCCTTGGAGGCACAGGTGACGACACGCTGGCCTTCGCGTCCGGCGGCAGCCTTTCCGGAAGTTTCGATGGTGGAGGCGGCAGCAACACCCTGGACTACTCCGGCTTCGGCAGCGCCATCACGGTCAATCTGCAAAGCACCACCGCCAGCGGCTTGGGCGGGACCTTTGCCAACATCGCCAGTCTGATCGGTTCAGCAAACATGGACACGTTGACCGGACTGACCGCGGGCTCCTCCTGGACGATCAGCGGACTCAACGCGGGATCGGTGGGAGGAATCAACTTCAGCAGCATCGAGAACCTTGCAGGTGGAGCCGGAGTGGACACCTTCCTCTTCAGTGCAGGCTCGGTGCAGCAACTCGATACGGGTGGCGGAGCCGACGTCTTCAATTACACGGGCCGCACGGGCTCGGTGGCAGTGGACCTGCAAGCGGGAACAGCTACTGGCGCAGGGACACTGATCGGAGCCCCCGGCGAAGTCATCGGCAACGGCGCGGACACCTCGCTCACCCTGGCCAATGCGGAGACGACCGTCACCCTGGCCTCCGCCGATCTAAATGCGGGGACCACGGGCGGCGGCTTGGTGTTCTCCGCCATCGGCAGTCTTGCGGGCAACAACCTGGCACTGACGTTGTCCGACAACGGCGTGACCATCACCGTCTCGGCGGCTAACAATGCGGGCGTGCTGACTTCGGGCGCCCAGTCCCTGGCCTTCGCCGGAGTGGCCAACCTCACCGGTGGTGGCAGCAACGACACGCTGGTGCTGCAAAACGGTTTCGGCCTGACCGGCAGCTTCGATGGTGCAGGCGGAACCAACACCCTGGACTACACCGGCTTCGGCAGTGCCATTGCGGTCAATCTGCAAACCACCACCGCCAGCGGCCTGGGTGGAACCTTCGCCAACATCGGCAGCCTGACCGGTTCGGCGGACGTGGACACGCTCACAGGCCTGGCCACAGGATCGACCTGGACCTTCGATGGCGCCAACTCCGGAGATGTGGATGGGTTCCTCTTCTCGGGAATCGAGTCGATCGTGGGCGGAAGTGGAGCAGACACTTACGTTTTCCAGAACGGCAGCATCGGCGCGATCACCACGGGCGGCGGTGCGGATGAGTTGGATTACTCGGGCCAAGGCGGCACCGTGGCCTTCAACCTGACCCTGGGCACAGCCACGGCCATCGGCACACTGAGTGGGGCAGGTGACATCGTCCAATTCACCGGCAACGGCAGCGACAGCACACTGGTCCTGGGCACGGGCGGGGACAGTGTGGTGCTCACAGGGGCCGGGGCTGGAACGGCCAACGGGACTCTCGCCTTCACCGGCCTCACGGCCCTGGACGGCTCCACCGGAACGGACACGCTGGCCGGACTGACCACGGGCTCCTCTTGGACGATCAGCGGACTCAACGCGGGATCGGTGGGAGGAATCAACTTCAGCAGCATGGAGAACCTTGAGGGTGGAGCCGGAGTGGACACCTTCCTCTTCAGTGCAGGCTCGGTGCAGCAACTCGATACGGGTGGCGGAGCCGACGTCTTCAATTACACCGGCCGCACGGGCTCGGTGGCAGTGGACCTGCAAGCAGGAACAGCTACTGGCGCAGGGACACTGATCGGAGCCCCCGGCGAAGTCATCGGCAATGGCACGGACACCTCGCTCACCCTGGCCAATGCGGAGACGGCCGTCACCCTGGCTTCCGCCGATCTGAATGCCGGCAGCACGGGCGGCGGTCTGGTTTTCTCCGCCATCGGCAGTCTAGCGGGAAACGACCTCGCGCTGACTCTTTCCGACAGCGGCGTGACGATCACGATCTCGGCGGCAAACAATGTGGGATCGCTCACCTCCGGAGCGCAGACCTTGACCTTTGCGGGCGTATCGAACATCACCGGCGGCACGGGCAACGACACGCTGGTCCTGCAAAACGGCTTCGGCCTGACTGGCGGCTTCGATGGTGCAAGCGGGGTCAACACCCTGGACTACTCCGGCTTCGGCAGTGCCATCACGGTCAATCTGCAAAGCACCACCGCCAGCGGCTTGGGCGGGACCTTCGCCAACATCGCCAGTCTTATCGGTTCAGCAAACATGGACACGTTGACCGGACTGACCGCGGGCTCCTCCTGGACGATCAGCGGACTCAACGCGGGATCGGTGGGAGGAATCAACTTCAGCAGCATCGAGAACCTTGAGGGTGGAGCCGGAGTGGACACCTTCCTCTTCAGTGCAGGCTCGGTGCAGC
>Ga0209172_10001257_pt1 | contig 55801 bp, 50 predicted proteins | sample LarsenN4metaG_FD_184113 | JGI IMG/M metagenome (GOLD analysis project Ga0209172, IMG submission 184113) | Hot spring sediment bacterial and archeal communities from British Columbia, Canada, to study Microbial Dark Matter (Phase II) - Larsen... ...
GGGAGAAGGGGAGGAGCAGCCCTCGTCTTCTGGCTCCTATTCCCGCGTGGCGGGAGAAGGGGAGGAGCAGCCCTCGTCTTCTGGCTCCTATTCCCGCGCGGCGGGAGAAGGGGAGGAGCAGCCCTCGTCTTCTGGCTCCTATTCCCGCGTGGCGGGAGAAGGGGGGTTGCCCATGCCCAGCAAAGAATTGATCGCCCGGGCGCGCCAGTTGCGCCGCCAGGCGACCAGCGCGGAAGCTCTGCTGTGGGAATGCTTGCGCGACCGTCGGCTCGCAGGGCGGAAATTCCGCCGCCAGCACCCCATCGGAGGGTTCATTGCCGACTTTTTCTGCGACGACGCCCGCCTGATCATCGAGATAGACGGCGCAGTGCATCGTGAGCCGGCGCAACAAGAGCGCGACCGCTTGCGGGAGCAAATTCTGCGCCAGCACGGCTTGGCGGTTCTGCGTTTTACCAATGAACAGGTGATCAACCAGACAGAAGAAGTCCTGCAACAGATTGCGGCTTTCGCCGCCGCCCACTCCTATGAACATCCCGAGCCCCAACCCTCACCCCCAGTTCCCCTCTCCCAAAGCTTTGGGAGAGGGGTTAGGGGTGAGGGCTACCTGCCCCTCTACGAAGCCAAGATGATCTGGCTCTACGACCACCGCTTCGGCACCTACGAAGGCGTGAGCGACCGCTCCAGCACGCACCTGCCCACGCCGGATGAGCAACAGCACGCCGACCCGCATTTCGTCGTCCTGCCCTGGTACTGGGTGCCCGCCGAGGAGGTCTCCGCCCGCCTGGGCGGCTGGAGGCGCGGCTGGCTGCTGGGTTTCCGCGATGTGACCAACGCCACCAACGAGCGCACCGCCATCTTCAGCCTGCTGCCCAGGGTGGGGGTGGGGCATACAATGCCAGTACTTTTCTTAGAGGACGTTCTGGCGATCCTGGTTTTGCCATTATTAACAAGCTTGACTGCTCTATCTTTTGATTGGGTATTGCGCCAAAAAATTGGCGGTATGCATCTAACCTTTTTCATCCTCCGCCAACTCCCTGTTCTACCGCCCTCCGCCTATACCCCCGCCGACCTCGCCTTCATCGTCCCACGCGCCCTGGAGCTGGTGTACACCGCGTACGATATGGCGCCCTTTGCGGCGGAGGTGTGGGGCGAGGCGGATGAGGCGCTGCGGCGGGTCATTCGGGCGCAGCGGGATGCCCCTCACCCCCCATCCCCCTCTCCCAAAGCTTTGGGAGAGGGGGGTAAAGGGGGTGAGGGTTTGCCTTTCCCGCCCTTTGCGTGGGATGAGCAGCGCCGCGCCATCCTGCGCGCCGAGCTTGACGCTTATTACGCCAGGCTTTACGGGCTGAACCGCAAACAACTGCGCTACATCCTCGACCCGGCTGACCTGACCGCACGCGAGCTGGAAGATATCCTCGACCCCTGGGAAGAGGTGCAAGACCCGCTCGTCCCGCAGGGCTACGCCAAACGCTGCGCCCAAAGCGACTTCCCCGGCGAGACCTTCCGCGTGCTGAAGGAGAAGGAAATCCGGCAATTTGGCGAGTATCGCACGCGCCGCCTGGTGCTGGAGGCGTGGGAGAGGTTAGAGGCGAATGGGGAAGGGCAGCGGGTGAATAGCGAATGGCGAGTAGCGAATAGCGAAAATCCACTCGCCATTGTCCACTCATCACTCGCTGCGGATGAACCGCTCACCACGGACCAGCCGCCGCTCGCCGATTTTGGGCTGTACAAGTGTAATGTCTGCGGAAAGATGGTGATGGGGTTTGATCGGGAGGGGCATATCCACGAGGCGCATCAGGGGAAAAAAGTGGAGTGGAAGAGGGTGAGATGATAAGCAAAACGCCTGTTCCTAAACGGGAAATCGTCGAAATCATAATGCGAACAATACCTTTAAAGAGCGTTAGATCAATTTTGAAAATCAAGGAAGAGACAGACGTACATCGTCGATTGGAAGATTATTCGAAAAACGAATTGGTACAGGTTCTCGTTAGCACTGCCGAAGGACGAGCAGCGTTCGAGGAAGCAAAAGCAAAATATCCATTAACGACCAGACCGACCCTCTATATGGTTTCTGTAAGCAAATTTCCAGATCGCGATTCGCTTTTCGCTACAACCGAAAATTTAGCAATGCAAGGATACGATGAAAAGGTTTGGTTTGGGAGTGACAAATCGATTCGATCAGCATATATGATTACAGCGGCGAGGGAATATCGAATTGATCCACCATTTCTGGAAGTTCCTCTTGTATACGAAAAGAAAATAGAATACGTCATAGCTGATCCAGACTCTGAAGATTACGGTGAAGTTGATGAAGTATTGAGCCTAGAAAACGCTATCATTTGGTATTGCAATAAGTTCAATCATGCACTTTTATTGTGTGGTGATTTTCCTGCAGTAAAGCCAATTCTTACCTTTGGAAACTTAAAGTTGGGAATAAGATGGCAGCTACCATATCTGTCCGAAGATATGCTGAAAAGACTAGCGGAAGGCGCAACCCCCAGGTCAGCATCTTTTTCTAGTTTGGTAGATATCTTCGATGATGAATTTGATGTACAGGCAATGACCATATATGACCAGGCTCTCGGTGACACCATCTCCTACCAAAAGTTGATCCGGGATGAATCTCGTCAGCAAACAGCGGGATTCTATTCAACTCACCCCGATTTGGTATTCGGAGGAGTAGGTATCTCGCGCCAATACGGCCGTATATGGACACCAACAAAATTGCGAAAAGATACACTACTTGCTTTATCAATTAACCTAATTCAGAAAACGGAAATAGAACTCGCTCGAGAAGCCGAGATTAACCTTGACGGATTTATTGCCTATTATCGAAATATCCCTGTGATTATACGAGGGAAAAAGATTGGGCTAATCCAAAGAAGGATTTTTGATAAGTTGATTGAAGCAGTAATCACTGCACGGAAATCGGCAAACCATGAAGTTGAGTTTGATGCAAGCTTTATTCATGATTTAATTGGCCAATCTGAACATCTAGCGTAACGGTTGTGCAATCAGATGCGATTTGATCCAAAACGGCATCAAAAACCAAAATTTCGGTCTGTCAGGCGGCGGATAACCGTTGCCAGGTAGTCGGAGCACCTTGCCTGCAAAGGCGCTGTGCTTGCTGAACATTAACAACCCACCTTCTGAATTCCGGATCACTTGTGCTGAAACGTGAGCGGCCACTTGCACCTGGCGCTTGACGCCCAGCTTGCCCACATCCAGGCCGTTTTCGACGGATTGCGCCTGGCTTGCCAGCCAGTGCGACGCCCAGCGGATGAAATTGGCGGCGAAGATCACGCAGCATTCCTGTAAGTAGATCGCCGGCTCGGAACGCACTTTGATGCAGTGCAAGTAGAAGACCTGCTTGCTCTCCTTGATCCCGGCTTCAATGGTCTGCCTGCCATTGTAATGCTCGAACCAAGCCGGGAGGTTGCAGTTGACCGGCTCATCACCGAAGTGGAAGAGGGCGCTGTGCTTGCGGGTTTTGCCGGTGTAGAAGCGCTCCAAGGCAACATCCAACGGATAAGGGCAGCCTTTGAGCTGCATTCCACTCCAGGCGACCAACTCGGCGTTAGCCCCCACCCGCACCCAGGCGGCTGGTGGGACGTTCCTTGCGGTTTTTAGCCTGGTACTGGCTTTCCAGCTCATCGAGCTGCCGTTGGCGATCCTGTTTCTGCTCTTCGCTTCCTGCCAGCCGCTCGCGGGCACGCTGCACCAACCGTTCCTGGGTCTCCAGTCGCCCTCCGGTCTGGGCCATCTGCTGCTCGAAGGCTTGAATGCGGCTGCGCAGCAGCTCTGTGCGCCGCCTCGGGCGCAACCCGGTGCGGGCTTCAGCCGCTAAGATCAGCGCTTCAGCCTGGGTGCAGGACACCGTATCTCCTGGGTGATGGGCGATGGAGAGCCACAAACGCCCGTAGGTTGGGCTTTGCAGGCTGACCAGTGCCGCCTGATACCCAAGCCGAATTTCATCGTCCATGTGGCCGAAAGCCGCATTGGGGTAGGTTCGGCTGGTGTTGGAGACCGGCAGGTTGGTCAAATCGCCATCATAGCAGATGCGTTGCCCCTGCGAGCGCAGCAGCTACAACTCGGCCTGGATGTAGGGCTCGCCGATTCGTTCTAACTCCTCAGCGATCTACTGGGCCTCATCCCAACTCAGCCTACTCAGCGTGCGACTCACTCCGCTGTAGTCCGCCCAGCCCGGCTGTCCCCAGGCCTGGGCCACCGCCGGGTCCTTGTCCAGGGGATGATGGACGGACAGGCTGATGTCCTGCAAATGCTTCAGCCCACCCAGAATGGCCACCAGGAATTCCAGGACTTTGCCCTGGGGTGTATGACGATAGCGTTTCTGTTTCAAGGGCGCTGCCAGGAGGCGCTGGATCAGGCCAATGTATTCGCCAAACCAGCCCCAGGCCACCAGAAAGGCATGCTGGGTGTGCTGTACTTCGCTTTCGTAGCTGCTCATAACCCTTCCTCGCTCGATCGGGAATGGTCATGAGCATACAGGGTCCGAATTCAGTTGGTAAGGTACAGCGTTGCTGCGCAACGAGAAATCTTTCAGTTTTGGGCCGTTTTTCGTGATTCGGCCTCGGATTGCACAAAACTTACGCTAGATATACTGATACCGTTCTATGGTGAACCATTAAACATCATCAAGCCCATTTATCGGATAGTTGTTAATTTCCCCCAAACTCCTTCAGGATCCTGGCGATGTGCCGTGCGCCCTTCAGGTACAGGTCCAATCGCAGGTTTTCGTTGGGGGCGTGGCTGCGGGTGCCGGGGTAGGCCACCCCGGCGGTGGCGATGGGTAGGCCGAGGCCTTTGGCGAAGATGTGCATCGGCCCGGAGCCGCCGCTCATCGGCATCACCTGCATGGGCTGCCCATAGACCGGGCGGGCGCTCTCCACTACCAGGGAGACGAACGGGTGATCGGGATCGGTGCGGGCGGGATTCTCCCCTCCCAGGAAGGCGACCTGGACGTCTGGGAAGCCCTGCTCGTCCAGGTGTCTGCGCAGGCCGGCCAGCACCTGCTCGGGGTCCTGCTCGGGCACCAGGCGGAAGTCCAGCTTGGCGTTGGCGCGCGCCGGGAGCACCGTCTTGGAGCCAGGCCCCTGGTAGCCGGAAGTCAGGCCGCAGATGGTGCAGGTGGGCTCGAAGACCTCGGCCATGCGCAGCTCGGGGCCGCCGATCAGCCCGCGCAGGAACTCCCGGACTCCGTACTGCTGGCGGTATTCCTCCGCCACGTCCGGCAGCGCCGCCATAAGCTCGTGGTCGCGTGGGGAGGAAGAGAGCACCCGCTCGTAGAAGCCGGGGATGCGGATGCGTTCGTCCGGGCCTTTGAGCGTGCTCAGGGCCCACACCAGTCGCCAGGCAGCGTTGGGGAAGATCGAACCGCCTTTGCCGGAGTGGGCGTCGCGGCTGGCGGTTGCCACTGAGAGCTCTACGTAACAAATGCCGCGCAGCCCCAGGAACTGGATGGGAATATCCCTGGAATCCACCTGGCCGAATTCCCAGATGCACGCCTCGGCCGCCAGCTTCTCCCGGTGGGCGAGCACGTACTCGTTCAGGTGCCGGCTGCTGGTCTCCTCCTCGCCTTCGATGATGAACTTCACCGTGCAGGGCAGCTCGCCCTCGATCGCCAGCAGGGCGTCGATAGCGAACAGGCGGCTGAGGATGTGGCCTTTGTCGTCGCTCACCCCACGGGCGTAGAGCTTGCCGTCTCGCAATTGGGGCTCGAACGGTGGGCTTTCCCACAGCTCCAGGGGTTCGGGCGGCTGCACGTCGTAATGGTTGTAGAAGAGCAGGGTGTGCGGATTTTGGCCGCGCCTCTCGGCAAACACGACCGGCGCACCTGGGCCGTAAGTGATCTCCACCTGGAAGCCGCGCGCCGCCAACATCTCTCCCACCAGGGCGGCGCATTCTTCCAACCCCCAATCCTGGGCTGCCACGCTCGGCTGGGCGCATAAACGCCCAAGCTCGGCGATGCTCTCGCCCAGGTGCTCCTCCAGGTAGCGATCGATCTGTTCCATTGAATTCATGCCTCATCATCCTTTCTCACTCTAGCCAGAACAAGGACCTGGCGCCGGCGAAGGCGAAGAGCAACATCTTCAGCGTCTTACCGATCCAGCACCAGAAAAGAAAAAAGCCCAGCGGAATCTTGAGGGTGCCGGCTGCGATGCCGGCCAGGTCGAAGAACGGGTTGGGGACGAAGGCCAGCAACAAGATGAACAGGTAGGCCAGATAATGGTTGCTTTCCATCCAACCGACCAGGCGCCGGTAGATGGCGGTCCGCTCGGCCACCGCCTGCCCGCTGAAGCCCGCCAGGTAGCCGGAGAGCTCGCCCAGGGCCGCCCCCATCCCGGCAGCCAAGGCTACGCCGATAGGATTGAAGACTGCGCCCATGGCAAAGACGAACAGCACCCCCGGCGCGGGCAGGATGATGGTGGCGTTGGAGAGGATCGAGAGCAGGAAGATGCCCGGGTAGCCATATTCCGCCAGTTGGCGGGCCTGCTCACGGATGCTGAAGATGTAGACGCTGACGGCGACCACCAGCACCAGCACTGCCAGGCGGACCAGGTTCAGGCGCTGGCGAGAATTCATGCTCGGTCAGGGTGATCACAGAGTGTGGATGGCACTTTTTGACTGCTCCCCCTGCTGATTCTCGCCGCGCAGCAGGTAGGTCAGCCGGGCGACGACCATGTCCATGGCTACCGTGTTCAACCCGCCTTCGGGGATGATCACGTCGGCGTAGCGCTTGGAGGGTTCGACGAACTCCAGGTGCATCGGTCTCACGGTGGTCTGGTACTGCTGGATGACCGATTCGGTGGTGCGCCCGCGCTCGGCGATGTCGCGCTGCAGCCGGCGGATGAAGCGGATATCGGCGTCGGTATCCACGTAGATCTTGACGTCGAAAAACTGGCGCAGTTCTGGCTCGACAAAGATCAGGATTCCCTCCACCAGGATGAGCGGTTGGGGGTCGATATGCCTGGTCTGCGCGGTGCGGCGGTGGGTTTTGAAGTCGTAGATCGGCAGCTCGATTGGCTGCCAATCCTTAAGCTGGCGCAGGTGCTGGATGAGCAGTTGGCTGTCGAGCGAGTCGGGGTGGTCAAAGTTGACCAGGGCCCGCTGGGCGGGCGGCAGGTCGCTCAGGTCTTTGTAGTAGGCATCGTGCGGGAGATAGGCGATATGCTCTGCGCCCACTCGTTCGACAATCACATTGGCGACGGTGGTCTTCCCGGACCCTGTTCCTCCAGATATGCCGATAACGATGGGGGTAATGCGATTTGCCATGGGCTGGAAGTTCGCAGAGCCACCGAAGGGATTCGAACCCTTGACCGGCCGATTACGAATCGGCTGCTCTACCAACTGAGCTACGGTGGCCTTCACGCCAGACGATCCGACGTGCGGACCTGCCAAGAATGGATTATACCAGGGCGATCGAGGAGTATGGCCAATAAATGGTTATCTCATAAACCGAAATTTAGCTGCACCCTGGCGGAGCATTGAGGGTGAAGTGGTTATGATATCATTGTTCGTGGAGTGCGCGAGGAGCCTGAATAGTTGCGTGTAGCCATGATTTCATACCATACCTGTCCGCTGGCCACCCTGGGGGGGAAGGATACCGGCGGCATGAACGTCTACGTGCGCGACCTGACCCGCATGCTCGGAGCCATGGGCATTCAGGTGGACGTGTTTACCCGCTCGCAGGATGAACACGTCCCTCATGTATTACACGACTTGGGCTTCGGCAACCGGGTGGTTCACGTGCTGGCCGGGCCGGAAGTGCCGCTGCCCAAGCCAGAGCTGGTCGACCATTTGCCGGAGTTCGTCGCCGGGGTTCAGGCTTTCGTCCAGGGCAAGGGCTTGCGTTACGACCTGATTCACAGCCATTACTGGATGTCCGGCATCGCCGCGCGCGAACTGAGGGTCGCATGGCAGGTGCCCATCGTTCACATGTTCCACACGCTAGGGGTCATGAAGCAGCGGGTGGCGCGCACTCCGCAGGAGAGCGAGGGGGAATACCGGCTGCAGGGTGAGCGGGAGATCTTGCACCTGGCCGATCGTATCGTGGCCGCCACCCAGGCCGAGTACGCCCAACTGCAGTGGCTGTACCAGGCAGACATGGACAAGGTGGTGGTCATTCCACCCGGCGTGGATCTGAGCCGTTTCTATCCCATCGACCAGTTGGAGGCCAAGGAATATATCGGCGTCCCACCAGATACCCAGATATTGTTATACGTAGGGCGCATCGAGCCCCTCAAGGGGATCGACATTCTTATCGAAGCGCTGGCAAAGTTGCGGGAACGCGGCTCGTTAGAACAGGCCCCGATCTGCTTGTTGGTGATCGGCGGTGATCCCGACCTGGACCCCACGACAGCAGATGGCGAAATCGCCCGCCTGCTGGCCTTGTGCCGGGGACATGGCCTGCAGGACCTGGTCACCTTCCTGGGCCGTCGTAGCCAGGACAGCTTGCCCTATTATTATTCGGCCGCCATCGCCGTGGTTGTCCCCTCTCACTACGAGTCCTTCGGCATGGTTGCCCTGGAAGCGATGGCCTGCGGGACACCCGTGGTAGCCTCCGAAGTGGGCGGCCTGGCTTTCCTGGTGCAGGATGGCGTCACCGGGTTCACCGTGCCGGTGGACGAGCCAGAAGCCCTGGCCGAGCGCCTGGAGGCCTTGATCGGCGATACCCGGCTACGCCGTCGCCTGGGTGAGCAGGCGGCTGCATTTGCTCGCAGGTATAGCTGGGAGGTGGTCGCCAGGCGCCTCCTCGATTTGTACGAAGAGACCCTGGACAGGTTTACTGACCAGGTGCAAGCGCCGGCTCACTCCCCTGGTCGGTAATCCACCGGATATTCTCGCAGGTATTTATCTCGATTCGCCCCCCGGGCGATCTTCCCACTGCTGGTCTTCAAGAGCCAATTGCGCTTGACCAGTTGCACGCGGCGCAAGGCGATCTCCGAGCCCCTGGTCACCCGTTCGCGGATCTCGGAGGCGACCTGCTCGGCCCGGATTCCAACGAGCAGCCTATCATCTTCCACCTCGGCGACCAGGACCACCTCTTCCGTGCCAATCCGCTCGTCGAACACACCGAAGGCTACCACCCTACCGGGGTGAACTCCGGTTGCCTCTTCCGCCAGCCGTTCCAGGTCTTGGGGGTAGATATTCTTCCCTCCCACGATGATCAGGTCTTTCTTGCGCCCGGTGATGTACAGCTCGCCTTCAGCCAGGTAGCCCAAGTCCCCGGTCAGATACCAGCCATCCTGGAAGGCTTTTTCTGTCAGGTCGGGACGTTGGAAATAGCCGTTCAGCAGGCAGTCACTCTGGATGGCGATCTCTCCGACATGGCGTTCTGGCAAGCCGGCCCCCCTGGCATCGATCACCCGGACCCGCGTGTTCTGGATGGGGCGACCGGCGGAAAGCATTGGCAAGGCCTGCAGTTCCCGGCTGGGCTCGGCGATCATGCGGCTGGTGAGGCTTTCGTGGCTGATCGGGTCCAGTCGCACGGGCTGATCGATGCCGCCCTGGGTGACCGCAAAGACATTTTCTGCCATGGCGTAGCAGGTGGCTAATGCTTCCGGGCGCAGGCCGTAGGCAGCGAAGCACTCCAGGAACATCTGGTGGCTCTTCCAATGCATGGGTTCCGAGCAATTGATCACCGCCCGCCAGGAGGAGAGATCCACGCCCTCCAGGTCACGCGGGCGGATCTTCTGGGCACAGAAGTTATAGGCGAAGTTTGGCAGCCAGCACAGCGTTCCGCGATAGCGTGATATCGCCTGCATCAGGCGATGAGGCGCACGCACCCAATCGAAAGGCGACATCAAGACCAGCGGCACCCGGCGCATGATGGGCAGGACGAAGCCGGCGATCAGTCCCATGTCGTGATACAGCGGCAACCAGCTGACGATTACATCGCCTGGCGCCAGCCGAATGGCACGACTGTAACTATCCAGTTGATTGAAGACCGCCCGGTGGGAGAGCGCCACGCCTTTCTGGAGGCCGGTGGTCCCCGAAGAATGCTGCAATAAGACCACCTCCTCCGGGTGGGCGCGCAACCCCGGCAGTCGATCGAGATCGGTGGTCAAGGTGGGCTCTCCGGGGGGCGGCACACCCTCGGTTATCAGGAGAGAGCGGACCGAGGGCACCGCATCGGCCACCTGGCGCGCCTCGGCGGCGAAATCCGCGTAGGTGATCACGGCAGCGGGTTGGGTGACTTCGAACAATGCCTTAAGAGATCGGCGATAGACTTCCGGGGAGAGCTTCTCCGTAAGGAAAGGCATGATAGCCGGGATTGCTCCGGCCAGGATGGAACCGAAGAAGGAGGCGATCAGGTCTTCGCCATGCTGCAGGATCAGGATCACCACCTCATCCGGTCGGATGCCCTCGCGCTCCAAGGAACGGGTGTATCTCAATGACCGCCGCACCAGATCACCGTAGGTGATAGCCAGGTCGGCGCGCCCGCTCTTCAGTAGGTAGAGGGCGATAGTGTCCGGCGCCTGCTGATAGGATTCGATCAGCACCCTGGAGACCGTCGTCATAAAAGGCGGTAGGAGATCAGGTCGGCCAGCTCGGAGAGGGTATCAAAGGTGTCGGCGTTCAGCTCTGTATCCTCGATGCGAACGCCAAAGGTGTCTTCGATAAAGATCGCCAGGTCTACCAGGCTGAAGGAATCGATCAGCCCACTGGATATCAAGGGTTCGTCGAGATCGATGGAACGCTTGGGTTGCTTAACAATGTGGCTGGCGATGAAATCGGCTATGGTCTGGATGTCGGAGAGGTCCATGGATTTTCGTCGGGTTTGGAGAAGGCCGGGATTCTGTTCAGGGCTGGTTGACGTATCGCCAGATGGCTTCCAGGGTCTGCAGCGCCGTCAGATTGCGCAGCGTCCAACCTTTCTGCATGTCCATGGGATTGTCGAAGTGGTTGGTGCCAAAGGTGATGTGGGCGCCGTCTGCCTGCAGACCACGATCCGGCAGGCTTTGCAAGGCCAGCCAGTAATTCCACAGTGGAACCTGGTATTCGCGGGATAACCTGGCGATTGTGGCGTTGATGCTCCAGTCTCCCTCCTGGTTGTCGGGTTTGGTTGAAAGGATCGGGATCACACCGTTCTGGATGGAATATTCGAGCAGCTTGCGCAGTTGTGGCTCGAACTGCTCCGGATGGAAAACGTCGTTGGTACCGAGCATGATGAAGGCCATGACCGGGCGGTGATGTCGGTATTCACAGGCCAGAGGGGTCTCATCGGAATCGCACTTGCTGCGGTCGGTCCACAGGCTGGTGAAGACCGACGAGGCATTGAACCCCGATTTGGCAGCCAGGCTGGTGCGAAGGAAGGAGCCCGCGTAGTACTCGATCACCGGCTGCAGGTACGCGTATTCCCCCAGGCTATAGAACTGTGACCCGCGATCGAAGTCACCCAGGAACCAGGCCGGGGTACTCCCGCAATCGCCGACCTTTGAAAAGGCGTGCGAGTTGTTGCCGAGAGCCAGGCCCTGCCGGTAGACCTCTTTAATGCGCGGGGACAGATTGGGCACGACGGACATGCTCATCCAGGCATAGCGTGCGGTTTGTTGGGTACCTGAGGCGGCCGGAGTCTCGGAGGGGAGAAGAATCTGCGTAAGGGGTGCGTTGATGGGTAAGTTCTGGGTCGCTCTAGCCTGGGACTTAATCTGGCTGGAGCTCCCGGTGGATTTGCGCGAATCAGGGGTGCTTGTGATGTTGTGGCGGCTGGCCCCGAGGTCGTCCGGGGAAGACGTGAAAGTCTCTGCATGTTCCCCACTCGTAGGCAAGGGGCCTTCCGCCGCACAGCCTGCCAAGAGAGCCAGGGACAGGCAGGCCAAAATGAGGCTGGCTTGGAAGTATGGTCTGGTTATTCTATGGAGTGGCATTAATTTGCTGTTCGATGACGCCTGCCAGGCGATTAGCGAAGGCGGCGGCGCCTTGGGGTGAAACATGGATGGCAGTATTGGTAAACTCGCTTGCCGGTATGGCATCCCAGTAGTCGAAGTAGCGCCATCCTTTTGTCTCGCTTATGCGCGCCATGATTTGTCGGTACTCATCGTATGCCCAGCGTGGATAATAAAAATTATACCGGATATCACTGTTTTTCCCGTGGCTGATGAACACCGGTTCGTTTACGAGCAGGATGGGAATCTCGCCTGTCATCTTCATCCCCGCCGAAAGTACCTCCAGGGCCAGGTCCTCGGGGTGCAGGTGGGGAGGCTGCAGCCCGTGGAACTCCTGGTCAGCTTGCAAGTCTTCCATGCGCGGGGTGAAATCATCCGGGATGTATTGGTCGACCCCAGTGGCAGACCACAGGATGCCGTAGAGCTGCAGGCGCAGCAGGTCCGCCAGGGCGCGGCGCTGTCCGATGAGAGTTCGCCCGGGCCAGGCTTCTTCCACGAAGCGCGAATCATGAGCATCTAGGCATAGCCGGTAGTCGGCAATCAGGGCGCGGACGGTCTGCGGATTGTGCTGCAGCAGGGGGGAGTCCAGTTGTTGTTCGATGGGGAATGATTCCAGGGTGATCAGCCACACAATCAGGTCAGGCTGATAGCGCAGGGCGAACGATAGAATGAGCAGGTCCTTGGTCAAGGACATGGTCGGGTAGCCCAGGTTGTAGAAACGGGCCTGGCGATGGCCCGGTAAGCTGATCCCCGATCGGTTGAGGGAAGCAGCCAGTGTCTCGCCTGGGGAGAGCAGGAAACCCCAGGTAGCAGAGTCACCAATCAACAGCACTCGATACTCGCCATCAGGCTTGGGGCCGGCGGCCAGCTCGTGGGAGGCGAACATTGCCTCCAACTGGAACAGGCTCAGGTTATGGTCCCTGTCGGGCTGGTCTCCATAGGGCAGGCGCAGCCGCCCGGGGAAGAGCTGGTTGTAGGCGGAGAGGCGACCCAGCCTGAGGAGGGGGTCGGAGAGCGCAAAGACGAGGTTAATCATGATGAACAGTCCAAGCCCCTTGAGGACGACGTTGCGGGCAAAGCGCAGCCCAGGTGGAGCAGTCTTCAGACCGGTTTTCATGGCAGACCGACCAGGCGGCGGAATACTGTCCAGGAGAGGCCAACGTCAGGCAGGGCGAACCAGACCCAGCCCAGGGTCACGTAGTGGAAGGTGAGGAACCATCCCCCGATGGCCAGCCAGCGCTTCGTGGCAGGGTGGCTGACGGGCCTGCCCAGGCGGAGACCGATCCATCCGGTCCAGCGGTTTTGGACGAACAGCCCAAGCCCATGCCACAATCCCCAGGCAGCGAAGTTGGCGTCGCTGCCGTGCCACAATCCGATCAACAGCATGGTGCCCAACTGCCCCAGCAGCACGGTCGCCCAGGTGGGGATGCTACTATGGGTAGTCCGCAGGGCACGGGTCAATGGGTTGAAGAAGTACGCCCGGAACCATTGAGTGAGCGTGATATGCCAGCTATTCCAGAACTGCGCCAGATTGGTCTTGAAGTAAGGGTTGGTGAAGTTCTCCGGCAGTTGGATGCCGAACAGCCGGCCCAACCCCAGTGCGATGTCGGTGTAGCCGGCGAAATCGAAGTAGATGCGCAGGGCATAGGCGTACAGGACCACCCACATCCAGCCTGGCGAGGCGATTTGCGCAGCGGTCTCGCCGCTCAGGGCGATGAGCGCCAGACTGTCGGCCAGTACGAACTTCTTCACCAGGCCGGTCAGCAGGCGTTGGGCTCCCTGGGCCAGGTCCTGCGGCATGCTGGCCGGGCGCGCCTGGTCGACCTCCTCGACGCCTGCGATTGGATTGTTCGGGCCGCTTCCCTTACCGCGCAATTCGGCCACGAAGTGCTGGTAACGGTCGATCGGCCCGGCGGTGTAGGATGGCAGGAACAGGGCATAGGTGGTGAATTCGGCCAGCGAGCAGGCCGGCAGCCGGCCAGCCTGATAGTCGCGCAAGGCGTGTAGCAGGCGAAAGGCCAGGTAGGAGAAGCCCAGCCAGCGCAGGTCGAATGCGGTGGCCAGATCGGCAGATTGCCCGCCCGCACGGCGCAGCCAGGCGCCGGCCGCGCTCCCCATGGGTTCGGACTTCAATACGATGAATAGCCCGACAATCAGCAGGGTGAAGGCGTATGGAAGAATACGGCGGCTTCCGGCGCACCTCGCCAGCACAGCCAGCAGGCCTGCCAATCCACCCACTACCAGGAGCACCACCCAAAACTGTGGGGGCCGGGACGCTGTCAGACAGCATAGGGGGCCCAGGTATCGCGTCGCACCGACCCCCAGGATGATCCCCAGGATCAAAAGCCCGGCCAGGAGGTCCTCTCGACTGGCGCTGGTCTCCCTCGAACGGACCACCGCCCAGGTCCCGGCAGCGAGGGCGATAGTCAGGGTAGGGAACCAGAAATCAAAGTTGCGCAGTGGGGTGGCCGGCTGGAGCCAGTAAATACCTGCCAGGCTGACTGCCAGCAGAATCCATGTGCGATGACAGAGCAGGTTGCGGCGACCGGATAGCAGATTATAGCCGCTCGCCAGCGCAGCCAGGGCGAGGATGTGGGTCAGGGTCATGAGATATGCCTGGCGTCCTCGGGTAATCCTGCTTTAAAAACCCTGGTAGATCCACTGTGGGGCCTGGTCGGAGGTCATGATCACCAGGGCGATCAAAGCCAGGCAAAACAGCAGGGCATACAGGTTCTCGCGATTAAACCAGCGCGGGGCCAACTCGCACCATTCCGGTTAGCGGTGACATCATCGATAGCCGCACATACGCCAATCGCCGGCCTCATAGCGCGCCAGGTAATCGCGGCTGGCCAGGTCAATCTCCAGGATTTCCCCATTGTAATCGGCGGAGATGGTGCCGGTGCAGGAAACCAGGGTAAATTGGCCTTCCTGGCCGGTTTCGCGGCAGTCCAGGCCTTGCAGGGTGACCGAAATAGCGCCAAAAGAATCCAGCTCGGTCCTGGCCTGGGCTTCCCACTCGGCGCAGGAGAGGTTTGCCAGGCGATCGACGTCCTTTGCTACCAGGGCCTGGGTATAAGCTGCGATGGCAGTAGCGGCGCCCTCCTTTTCCCCTCCGCAGCCGGTCAGGGATAGGATAATGACGAGCGCGAAAAACAAATACCTCAGCCAGGTGGCTGGCTTCATGCTGGGCCTCGAGCGTTATCCAGGGGACAGCCTACTCCCCCCGGGGATCAGGATCGACCGCTGCTATTTTACCAAACCTGGGTCAGGGCTTTTTCACCAGGAACCGGCAGCAGGTACTCCCCCGGCTGTTGCTCTCGAGCTTGGCGGTCTGGGCAACCGGCGTCTGCAGCAGGCAGCCCAGCAGGAAGGCATCCATCTGGCACAGCTCGGGGTGCCTGGGGAGGATGGCCAAGTAGGGACAGTGTCCCAGGATCAACTGCGGCGCCTGGGCACGCGCCTCCCAACGGGAGTGATAGCCCAGTTCGTTCAACCGGCGCGTCGCCTGGTACAGACGCCCGGCCAGGCTGCGGGGCACCTCGGGTGGGTATTCCAGCAGACGGGCTGCCAGGCGCTGCAGGGCTTGCTGGCGGGAAGGCGCATCCAGGCTGTCCAGGAATTCCTGCAGCAGGGCGCTGGCCAGGCCATCCAGGTTATGGCGTTGGGCGCGCCGGACTAGGGTGTACAGCCTGGGGGGACGGCCGCGTCCAGCCGTGCGGCGTTGGCTGACCATCTCCACCACCCCTTCCGCCACCAGGCCGGTGAGGTGGTGACGCACGTCGGCCGCGGTAATCTTCAAGGCGCGGCTCAGGTCGCCGGCCGAGACCAGTTCCCAAGCCTCGAGCTGCTCGAGCAGGCGTTGCCGGGTGGTCTTCACGCCCTGATTATACTCCATCAATTTAATTATGAAAATATATGTTTACGTAAATTCAGGTTGACCAGGCCTGCCAAAGACAGTATAATATGATCCGAGATACAAGGATGGACGAAACACTTAGCTGGGAAGATTCTTACGCCATTGCTCGCGCCCTGATGCATGCCCACCCCAAGGTAGACCTGACCGGGGTCTCACTGGGCATGATCTACCACTGGACGCTGGCGCTCCCCGAGTTCGACGACGATCCGGAGCTGGCCAACGACTCCATCCTTGCGTTTATCTACCAAGAGTGGTTCGAGGAGGTAAACCCAGTATGAGTGATGAGCTCAACACCCCCGGGTACGAGATACCCCCGGAGCTGCAGGGGCAGGTCGCCATCACGACCCTGGACAAGATCTACAACTGGAGCCGGCGCTCATCCATCTGGCCGATGATGTTCGGCCTGGCGTGCTGCGCCATCGAGATGATCTGCACCGCTGCCAGCCGCTACGACTTCGCCCGTTTCGGCATGGAGGTGATGCGCCCCAGCCCGCGCCAGGCAGACATGATGATCGTCTCCGGCACGGTCACCAAGAAGATGATTCCGCAGATCGTCCGCCTGTACAATCAGATGCCCGAGCCCAAGTATGTGGTGGCCATGGGGGCGTGCGCCTCGGGCGGAGGCCCGTTCAAAGAGGGCTACAACGTTGTCTCCGGCGTGGACAACTACGTGCCGGTCGACGTATACATACCGGGCTGCCCGCCCACCCCGCAGGCCCTGCTGCACGGCCTGATCGCCTTGCAGAAAAAGATCGACAAGCAGTCACTGCGAGAAGTGCCCTGGTATCGCAAGGAAGCCATCGAGGCTATTCCGGTCCCCGTCCTGGGGCCCGATATCATCGATCCGCGGGAACACGACTTGATCCGGCAATATACCCAGGAAAAGCTGCAGCGCCAGGCATCCACTGAGTTATCCAGGCAGGTCGCAGGCGCATGAGCAGGCGGAGCTAACCATGACCGAACAGACCATAACGGCGGATGACGCCTTGTTGAACCACTTCCCCGAAATTGTGAAATTAGACGAGCGCAAGGGTTACGAGGGTTACGTCGTCGCGGCGGATAGTTTGATCGAATTTGCCACCGCCGTGCGCGACGAGCTGGGATACGATTACCTTTCCTCCGTGACCGGGGTCGATTACCTGCCCGAAGGCAAGATGGAGGTGGTCTACCACGCCTATCAGAGCACCGGCGGCGCGGCGCTGGTCTTCAAGGTGCAGGTGCCGCGCGAGAATCCGGTGGTCGATTCACTGGTGCCGATCTACCCTGGCGCCGAATTCCAGGAGCGCGAAGCCTGGGACCTGTTGGGTATCCGCTTTGCAGGCCATCCCGACCTGCGCCGCATCCTGATGTGGGAGGGCTTCGACGGCCATCCCCTGCGCAAGGACTGGCGCGAGCCCTATTACGAGGAGGAGGGCAAGCCCTTCAAGGCCCGCTGGCCCGACGGTCACGTCTGGCGAGCCGAGGAGAAGAATCCCTTCAATAAAAACGTGGACTATCCGGCTGGCTTCGATCCCGATACCTGGGTGCCGGAGTCCGACGCCGCTCTCTATGCCGGGCTGGGCAGGATCGAGAGACCCGGCAACGGCTCGGGCTTGAAGACCGACCAGGTGGTGGTCAACCTGGGACCGCAGCACCCCTCCACCCACGGGGTATTCCGCATGGTGGTCACCCTGGATGGCGAGACCATCCTGGCCCTGAAGCCGGTGATGGGCTACCTGCACCGCAACCACGAGAAGATCGGCGAGCGCAACACTTTTCTCCAGAACATGCCCTACACCGACCGGCTGGACTACCTGTCCTCCATGAGCAACAACTTTGGCTACGCCCTGGCGGTGGAGAAGCTGATGGGCATCAGGCCCCCGGAACGAGCCGAATACCTGCGGGTGATCATGGCCGAGCTCACCCGGATCAGCAACCACGTGTGGGCCATCGGCTTCTTCCTGAACGACCTGGGCGCCTACTTTACCCCGGCGCTGTATGCCATCGAGGAGCGGGAGTTGATCCTGGATGTATTCGAGGCGGTGAGCGGCTCGCGCATGATGTGTAACTACTTCCGCTTCGGCGGGGTGGCGCGCGACCTGCCTGAGGGGGTGCACGAGAAGATCCGCGACCTGGTCTACGAACGGCTGCCGCGCAAGATCGACGAGCTTGACCTGTACCTCACCAACAACGACCTGGTCAGGGCGCGTGGGGAGGGGGTGGCGGTGTTGACCCCTGAGCAGGCTATCGCCTATTCGACCTGCGGGCCGGTGCTGCGCGCCTCCGGCGTGCCCTACGACATACGCCGCGCCGACCCCTATAGCATCTACGACCGGTTCGAATTCGACGTGGCGGTGCGCTATCACGGCGACGTTTACGACCGCTACATGATCCGCATGGACGAGATTCGCCAGAGCCTGCGCATCCTGCAACAGGCGGTGCGCGACCTCCCGGAAGGTCCCATCCAGGAGGGCAAGCCGCAGTACCAGGTGCGGGTTCCAGCGGGCGAGTCCTATGGTCGCGTAGAGGGTCCCAAGGGCGAGCTGGGCTACTACGTGGTCTCAGCCGGGAAACCCAATCCCTGGCGCTACCACGTGCGGGCGCCGTCCTTCATAAACCTGACCGCCATGGAGACCATGTGTGTGGGCAACAAGATCGCCGACGTGGTGGCCGTCCTGGGCTCTATCGACATCGTCCTGGGAGAGACGGATAGATAATGCGAACTACAGCGGAAATGGAGCAATGAACCTATGGATGGATTGGGAATCATCAAGGGGATGGGCGTCACGCTGAAGCGCTTCATCGAGACCTATCTGGATGACCTGCGCTGGCTGGGCAGGCGCTATTACACCCCCGAAGGGGTGGCGCACCGCAGCAGCGTGAAGACGCGCGGTATCTTCACCGTGCAATACCCGGAAGAAAAGCTGCCGGTGCCGGAGGAGTTCCGCTACATCCCCTTCCTGATCTACGAGGAGGACGAAAACGGCAAGCGCCACGACCGCTGCACCTCGTGCGGCATCTGCGCCAAGGTCTGCCCGCCGCAGTGCATCTGGATCGTGCGCACCAACGACCCGCTTACCGGGCGTCCGGTGCCCGAGCCCAAGGAATTCTACATCGACGTGGACATCTGCATGAACTGCGGGCTGTGCGCCGAGTACTGCCCCTTCGATGCCATCAAGATGGACCACGACTACGAGTTAACGGTATACGATCGCCATTCGACCAACATTTACGATAAGGAAAAGCTCTCCAAGCCGGTGACTTATTACGCTTCGATCCGCCCGGCGAACTACACCCGGGAGGAGGCGGCGCGCGCCGAAGCGGAAGCTGCCAAGGCAGCTCGCAAGGCTGCAGCTTAACGGAAGGATTGCATGGCTAAACAAGGTATCACCCAAGAGATGGTATTGGCAGCGCTCGGCCAGGTGCAGGAGCCAGAGTTGCATAAGGACCTGGTCACGCTCAACATGATCCGTGACATCCAGATCGATGGCGACCGGGTCGGTTTTACGCTGGTATTGACGACCCCTGCCTGCCCATTGAAACACCAGATCGAGCGGGAGGCTAAGGCGGCGGTGGCTGCCCTGCCGGGCGTGAGTTCGGTGGAGATCAAGATGGATGCCAACGTGCCCAGCGATGGGCGGGCGCGCGGCCTGCTTGACCTGCCGATCCGCAACGCCATCGCCATTGCCTCCGGCAAAGGCGGAGTGGGCAAGAGCACGGTGGCGGTGAACATCGCCGTCGTTCTGGCGCAGAGCGGGGCGCGCGTCGGCCTGTTGGATGCCGACATCTATGGCCCCAACGTGCCCACCATGATGGGCGTTTCCCGCCTGCCGCCTGCTGGAGGCACTAAGCTGCACCCGGCCGAGGCCTATGGGGTCAAGCTGATGTCGATCGGCTTCCTGGTGAAACCCGACCAGCCGCTGATCTGGCGCGGACCGATGCTGCATTCCGCCATCCGTCAGTTCCTGACCGACGTGGAGTGGGGCGAGCTGGACTACCTGGTGGTTGACCTGCCGCCGGGCACCGGCGATGCTGCCCTCAGCCTGGCGCAGTCCCTGCCGCTCAGCGGCGGGGTGATCGTCACTCTGCCGCAGCAGGTCTCGCTGGATGACGCTCGCCGGGCGCTGGAGATGTTCCGTCAGTTGAACGTGGCAGTGTTCGGGGTGGTGGAGAACATGAGCTACCTAGAGCTCCCGGATGGCAACCGCCTTGACGTTTTCGGCTCGGGCGGCGGTGAGCGGCTGGCGGCCGAATCGGGCGTGCCGTTCATCGGGGCTATTCCTCTTGACCCGGCAGTGCGCACCGGCGGCGACAGCGGCGTCCCGGTGGTGATCGGCCAGCCGGAATCGGCGGTGGCGCAGGCCCTCTACCGGGTGTCTCAGGAAGTGGCAGCCAGGATCAGCGTGGCTGCTGTGCAGGGGGCCAATTTCATCCCGATCAACCTGATCGGTTAGGTATAATTAGGTCGATCTCATCCTGAGCGGGGCCCAAGCCCTGCGCTGAAATCGTGGCATGCTTCCGTACATCGTCGGTATCCGTTTTCAGAAGGTGGGTAAGGTCTACCACTTCGACGCCAGCAGTTTCCCCAGCCTGGCGCTGGGCGACCACGCCATCGTGGAGACCAGCCGAGGGCGCCAGTTGGGCGAGGTGGTGCAGGTCCTGGAAGAACCCCCACCGCCTCCGGAGGGTACCTGGAAGCCCATCCAAAGGGTAGCCACGGCGCGCGATCTGGTCTTGCGCCAGATCTGGCAGCACAAGGAGCTGGAGGCGATGATCGCCTGCCGGGCCAAGGTCGCCGAGCTAGGCATCCAGGGGGTCAAGATCGTGGCGACCGAATACAGTTTCGACGGCTCGCGCCTGTCCTTCCTGTACAGTACCGAGGCCGAAGGCAAGGTGGACCTGAAGAAGCTGCGCAACGTCATGCAGCGCCTGTACCAGCGTTCGCGGGTGGAGATGCGCCAGATCGGGCCGCGCGACGTGGCCAAGAACCTGGGCGGCATGGGGGCTTGCGGGCTGGAAAAGCGCTGCTGCTCGATGTTCCTGACCGAGTTCAGCCCCATCTCCATCAAGATGGCAAAGGAGCAGGGCATCTCGCTCACCCCCTCGGAGATCACCGGCATGTGCGGGAGGCTGCGCTGTTGCCTGGTCTATGAATACGAGCAGTACGTAGAGGCGCGCCGCCAGCTTCCCAAGCGCGGCAAGCGCCTGGTCACCCCACTGGGGGAAGCCAGGGTCCTGGACGTGTACCCGCTCAGGCAGAGTGTGCTGGTGGAGCTGGAGAACGGCGCCCAGCACGAGTTCCCACACGACCAGGTGCAGCCCTGGGAGGAGATTGATGCGCTGCGCAAGAAGGCCAGCTCTCCCTGCGATAAACACGCCGGGAACGGCTGCGACTGCGGCAAGGCCGAGCCCGACGCTGACCCATAACCCTAGCCATGCAGACCCACACCGATCCACCCGATGCCTGGAAGAGCCCGCAGCGCATCCTGGTCGTGCTGGCCCACCCCGACGACCCAGAGTTCTTCTGCGGCGCCACAGTTGCCCGCTGGACGGCTGCCGGGCACCAGGTGGGCTACTGCCTGCTGACCTGCGGCGATAAAGGCTCGCCGGACCGCTCGATCCAGCCGGAGGAGCTGTGCTGCATCCGCCAGGCGGAGCAGCGGGCGGCGGCAGCGGTGCTGGGGGTTGCGCAGGTGCGCTTCTTGAACCATCCCGATGGCTACCTGGTTCCAGACCTGGACTTGCGCCACCAGGTCACGCGCCTGATCCGCCAGGAGCGGCCCGACGTGCTGGTGACCTGCGACCCGACCACGCTGTACGTCGGCGGCGATCGCCTCAACCATCCCGATCACCGCGCCGCCGGACAGGTGGTGCTGGACGCGGTCTACCCAGCCGCCCGCGATCACCTGTACTTTCCCGAGCTGCTGCAGGAGGAGGGGCTGGAGCCGCACGCCGTGCGCGAGGTGTGGGCTGCGGGCACCCAGCAGCCCAACGTGGTGTTGGATATCACCGCCACCTGGGAGACCAAGCTGCGCGCCCTGTTCGAGCACCGCAGCCAGATCGGCGATCAAAAGGAGTTCGAGGCCCGTATGCGCGCCCACCTGGCGGAGGGCAGTACGCCCGAGAACCCGCGCTACGAGGAGAAGTTCCGGCGCATCGTGTTGGGGTGAGGGGTGTAGTGCACCCTATATTTTTAACGCAGTAAATGCGGTCAAAATTGAACAACCTCGGCAGCTAGTGACGTTGCGTCAGCAGTCTGTTGAGCCAGCTATTAATTCACGAACCCAACCGGAGTCAGATAATTCAGTACAGAGTGGATCCATTTACACATATACATGTAGTCCAGAAGCTGCCCAGGTTGGCCATAAGTTTCTCGATAATTCTGTTAATCCGATATCGGTTTTATCCCCTTCAGCCAGCGCGACGCACAGACGCGTTCACCTTCATCAGCCAGAAGTACCTGCGCGGCTCGCAGATCATCACCTCCAACCCGGCATTTGCCGATTGGACCGAAGTCTTTGGAGATGCCCGGCTCACCAGCGCCTTGCTCGACCGCCTGACGCACCACTGTTACATCCTCGAGTTCACCGGTGAGAGCTACCGCTTCCGCCAGAGCCTGCAACGCCAGTCGCTTGCTTCGGCAGAGATGTCTACCTAGTCAGACCCCGAGGGCGGTCCGGACCGCCCTCGGGTGGGTCATTAAAGCGGGTGTAGCTGACCAAACCAGGGAACTCGCTTCCAAGATGCGGTAGCACATGTTCACAATAGTACGCTTTGAAGTCACGATAGTGCGACTGATGAAAGTGGATCAAAATGGTCATCACTTCGCTCACGGATAAGGACCTGGCTCGGCGGCGCTTGATGATCTCATTGATCAGCACATGCTGTTTCAGTTGGGGTAGAAAGGCTTGGCAGAAATCATCGACATGCACGAACAATTCGAGTAGACTTTCCATGGGGACTTCTCCTTGCGAGTGGCTTGAGTTCTGGTAGAACCAAGTGTATCGCAGGTGAAGTCCCTTATCCCGTGCTCAAGTTATCTTATTTAATTCTGGTATAATACTATGAATAATAGATTTAATAAATTTTATTATATTAATCAGATCATTCAACAGTGTGCACCCTTGCCGCGCGATCGATTATCCTCCGATTTCCTGCACTTCCTGGTCTCCACGCCCAACGGCGAGGGGCGGGCCGACCGCATACCGCCGCTGCGAGAGCTGGGCGCCCGGCTTGGGGTGAGCGTGGCGCGCTTGCGTGAGCAGCTCGAGGTGGCCCGGACGTTGGGGCTGGTGGAGGTGCGCCCCAAGACCGGCATCCGCCGCCTGCCTTACTCCTTCCTGCCGGCCGTGCGCCACAGCCTGGCCTACGCCCTGGAGCTGGACCGCGAATATTTCACCGCCTTCTCCGAGCTGCGCATCCACGTGGAAGCGGCCTTCTGGCGCGAGGCCATCGCCTGCTTGACGTCGCAGGACCACCAGGAGCTGCGCCTCCTGATCGAACGCGCCTGGCAGAAGCTGCGCGCCGAGCGCATCCAGATTCCCCACCAGGAGCACCGCGAGCTGCATCTGGCGATCTTCCGCCGGCTGGAGAATCCCTTCGTGCTGGGCATCCTAGAGGCCTACTGGGAAGCCTACGAGGCGGTCGGGTTGAACCTGTATGCCGACTACGACTACCTGCAGCGCGTCTGGGAGTACCACCAGCGCATGGTGGAGGCCATCTGCGCTGGCGACGCCGAGGCCGGGTACCAGGCCCTGGTGGAACACAAGGATCTGCTCTACCACCGCCCGGTCACGGACATGGCAAGAAATGGAAATCAGTGAGCGGTGGATTCAAATCATCATGATGCGATGTATGCCTAATTCAACCAATCAGCAATCGTAAATCAGTAGTCAGCGATCAGTGACCAACAATCAGTACTTAGAGATCAGAGATCAGCAATCAGCACTCGGTGATCAGCGACCGCGGGCGACTTTCGCTGTGTCATACAACTATCTACAATCGCTGGCGGTTTTCGCCCGAGCTATCAGCTCTCCATTATCAGCTCTCTGCTCTCTATCCCCTATCCCCTTAATCCCTATTCCTTCCCAAAGGAGTTAGAATGTCTGCCATACAGACTCTTGAACGAGCATCTCTCTCAACCGCTACCCGCGAATCGGTCAACGATTTTTCCATCACCGTAGCCACCGTCAATGGTTCGGGTAGCCAGACTTCTAACCTGACAATCCTGCGCGCCCTGTTCAAGATGGGCCTGCCGGTTTCCGGAAAGAACATCTTCCCGTCCAACATCCAGGGATTGCCAACCTGGTACACCATCCGGGTGAGTAAGGATGGCTTCCTGGCCCGCCGGGAGGAGCACGAGATCGTGGTGGCGATGAACCCCGCATCCTACCTGCAGGACTTGCAGGAGGTGCTGCCTGGAGGCGTATTCTTCTACGCCGAGGACATCCGGCTGCCCCTCGACCGGGACGACGTCACCGCCTACCCCATGCCGGTCAGGCAACTGGTGCGTGAATCCGACGCACCCTCCAATTTAAAAGACTATATTGCCAACATGGTGTACGTGGGGGTGCTGGCCCAGATACTGGGCATCGACCTGGAAAAGATCCGCCAGGCGCTGGATTTCCATTTCAAGGGCAAGTCCCGGCCGGTGGAGATGAATTACAGTGTGGTGCGGGCCGCCGCCGATTGGGCCGCCGCCCACCTGGAGAAGCGCGACCCCTACCGGGTGGAGCCGATGGATGCCACCCGTGGGCTGATCATGGCGGACGGCAACACCGCCGCCGCCCTGGGCGCCATCTACGGCGGCGTACACTTCGTCTCCTGGTACCCGATCACCCCCGCCTCCAGCCTGGCCGAGGCGCTGCACGAATACCTGCCAAAGCTGCGCAAGGACCCTCAGACAGGCAAGAACACCTTCGTCCTCGTGCAGGCCGAAGACGAGCTGGCCGCCATTGGCATGGCGATCGGCGCTGGCTGGTCTGGCCTGAGGGCCATGACCTCCACCTCCGGGCCTGGCCTGAGCCTGATGACCGAGTACGCCGGCCTGGGATACTACGCCGAGGTGCCACTGGTGGTGTGGGACATCCAGCGTGTGGGACCCAGCACCGGCCTGCCGACCCGCACCGCGCAGGGCGACCTGACCTTCGTATCCTTCATGGGCCACGGCGACACCCAGCACGTCATCTTGCTGCCAGGTTCAATCGAAGAGTGCTTCGAGTTCGGATGGCGGGCCTTCGACCTGGCGGAACGCCTGCAGACCCCGGTGTTTGTGCTCTCCGATTTGGACCTGGGGATGAATCACTGGATGGCGGAGCCTTTCAGCTATCCTGACGTTCCCATCGATCGCGGCAAAGTGCTATGGGAGGACGACCTGGAGCGGCTGAATGGGAAATGGTCGCGCTACCTGGACGTGGATGGAGACGGCATCCCCTACCGTACCGTGCCGGGCAACCGCTATCCCAACGCGGCCTACTTCGCACGCGGCACCGGCCACGATGAGCACGCCAACTACAGCGAGGAGCCGGAGGTCTGGCAACGGGTGTTGGACCGCCTGAGAAAGAAATTCGAAACTGCCCGGACGCTGGTGCCGTCTCCCATCATCGACGCCCAGCAGGGCGCAGAAGTGGGCATCATCTCCTTCGGTTCCACCTCGCCAGCCATCCAGGAGGCCCGTCACCAGCTCGAAGCAGCCGGATTGAAGACCGATATCATGCGCATTCGCGCGCTGCCCTTCAGCAAAGAGGTGGGCGAGTTCATCCGTTCTCACCCACGCAATTACGTGGTGGAGATGAACCGCGACGGGCAGCTCCACCAATTGTTGACCATCGATCATCCGGCCCATGCCCTGCAGCTGAGGTCACTGGCCTATACCGATGGCCTGCCGCTGACCGCCCGCCGGGTGCGCCAGGGGATCTTAGCAGGGGAGGGTCTGGATCCGTCGCGGGAAATTAAAGAGACAAAGAAATCACGCAACGATGGAGGTGAGGCATCATGACCGTTCAAAATAATGCTACCACCCCACGGGTGCAGGTGAACCTGGCGGGACTGAGCAAGTCCGATTACCGCGGCAACCCCAGCACCCTGTGCCAGGGCTGCGGGCACAACTCGATCGCCAGCCAGATCATCGCTGCCTGCTACGAATTGGACATCGTCCCAGAGAACGTGGTCAAGTTCAGCGGGATAGGCTGTTCGAGTAAAAGCCCATTCTACTTCCTGAACCGCTCCTTTGGCTTCAACGGATTGCACGGCCGCATGCCCTCGCTGGCTACGGGCGCCATGTTCGGCGATCACACCTTGCGAGCGATCGGCGTGAGCGGCGATGGCGACACCGCCAGTATCGGCCTGGGCCAGTTTAAACACGTGCTGCGCCGCAACCTGCCATTGGTCTACATCGTCGAGAACAACGGCGTTTACGGCCTGACCAAGGGCCAGTTTTCGGCCACCGCCGAGCAGGGCCTCTCATTGAAGAGCCAGGGCACCAACCCGTATATGCCGGTCGACATCGCCTGGGAAGCCCTGGTGAGCAACGCCACCTTCGTGGCGCGTTCCTTCGCCGGCGACCCCAGGCAGGTAAAAGAGCTGATCAAGGCTGCTCTCAACCACCAGGGAATCGCCGTGCTGGATATCATCAGCCCTTGCGTGACTTTCAACAACCAGGATGAGGCCATGCACTCCTATGCCTGGGGCAAGGAGCACGAGGTGGCCTTGCACGAGCTTTCTTACGTGCCGCCGGCGGAAGATATCCTGGTGGACTACGAAGAAGGCGAGGTCAAGGAAGTCATCCTGCACAACAAGTCGGCCATCATCCTCAAGAAGCTGGAGAGGGACTACGACCCGACGAATCGGGCAGAGGCCATGCGGATCCTGGAGGAGGCCAATGCCAAGCAGTGGCTGATCACCGGGCTGATTTACATCAACACCAATCAGCCGGCGCTGTTCGACCTGTACAACCTGCCGGACGTGGCACTCAACCGGCTGCCGGAGAGCCGCATCCGACCGGCGCCCGAGACCATCCAGCAGGTCAATGACCTGATGTTCTAGTCTGAAAAGGACTGACGCAGTTTGGTAATGAAATTCCGAAAATCAGGGTGTTGAGAGGGCGTACGCCCTCCCAACACCCTGATTTTCTGCCTCCTTATTAACTATCAAAAAACGACGCCGGCCACCAGGATCGCGTTCGCATAGGGGGTACACTCGCCCGTGCGGATGATCGCCCGGGCCTGGTGGGTCATTTCTTTGAGCTCCTCGTGCGGCACGTAGGTGATCGTCTTGCCGGTCAGCAGCTCCTGGACAGCAGCCTGGATGTAAGGGCATTTCTGGGACGCCTCCGCCGCCAGGATGGCGTTTTCGACCTCCATCTCCTCCAGGATGACGCGCAGGGTCTCGATAAATCCAGGTACGCCGCGCGTCAGGGCCAGGTCGATGCGCCAGGCCTCGGGTGGAATAGGAAGGCCAGCGTCGGCGACAACCAGTAAGTCTTTGTGCCCCAGGCTGGCGATGACCTCGGATAGGGCCGGATGAAGCAATGCCGTCTTTTTCATGCAATCTCCTGATAGGCTTGATTAGAGGATAAACACATCGCTGTGTAATTGCCGGAAATATTCCTCAACCACGATATTCGCCGGGGGAGCTGCTGCGACGAGCTTGGGCCAGCACCCGCCCTATCGCCAACACAGCCAGCAGGCCAAGCACCAGCGCCATCTCGAAGCTCAGGTCCAGGCGTATGGAAGGACCGGCAGTGGCTGACGCCATCCCCAGGCCAGCCACCACGGCCAGTCGCCCCAGGTGGCGGCGGACCAGCTTCTCCCGTTGCGCCACCCGGCCGGCCGCCTGCAGCCATTGGGCGAAGCCATCCAGGTCCCAGGCGATCAGGGCCGAGGTCAGGGCGGGCGCCAGCCACCCGATGGAAACGCCCAATCCTCCACCGAGGGCGATCAGGCCGGCGTAGGCGGTGAAAACTGCGCCGGATACATGGCGGGCTCCACGATAGGTCCCTAATGCCCAGGCCACGGCAGGCAGCAGGCAGGCCAATGCGATCTCGGCCATATTTCGGCGGTTGAAGGCCAGCACGAGCAAGCCACTGCACAGGGTTATCGCTTCCAGTCGGGCAGCCAATAGAGGCGAGCCGGCTGCGATTTCTACCAGTTTATGCGTTCTTGTCAGTGAGGGGCTTATATGCTGGGCCATGGTTGCGGGACCAGCAGTGGAGGCGCTGGTCGTTTGAGCAAGAGCAAGACTGCCTGTTCCAGGGTAGAAGACACGTCCCAGTCTATGACCTGCAGGCCGGCGTGCACCAGGCGTTTGAGCATCAGGCTGCGTTCCAGGGTTGCCACCCGCAAGCCCAGGTTTTCATCTGCAGACCGGCGAAGGTTGCGCGCCACGAACCGCACCGGGTCGGGACTTACGAGCATCAACCGATAGCCGCGCGCCCGCAGCCTGATCAGGATCGGCAAATCGTCGTTGACCAGTGGGCTGATCAATATCATCTGGGAACGAATGGGCAGGAGACGGGTTGGCAGGTACTCGAGCCGGTCGAAGACCATGCTCTCACCGGCCCGGGCGCGCGCCAGGGCGCGCAGTATGCGCTCTTGCTGGACCTTGCCATAACCGGGGTAGGTCCAGTCCAGGAATCTGCCGTAGATGAGCAGACCGACCCGGTTGCCATCTCTCAGCAAGGCCTGTGCCAGGGCTGCACAGGCCTGGACGGAACTCTCGAAGAGCGAGCCCTGCGTGTTGCCCTCCCTGGTGCCCTGCGGGCTGGCCGGATTGCTGCGCTTGCGGGCATCCAGTACCAGATGGACGTCGGTAATTCGTTCTTGCTCGAATTCGTTACTGAAATAGTTATCGCCCTGGCGGGCGCTGGCTTTCCAGTTTATCCAGCGCAGTGGATCCCCAGGCTGGTAATTGCGCACTCCGAAGAATTCGACTCCCGGCCCACCACGTCGGGCCGGGATACTCCCGGTGTAGATGCGTGTCCCCCAGGATCGCAGGGAGACCCGCTTTAGCCTCGGCGTGTTCGGCAAAACGAAGGCCTCTCCTGGGGAGGGTACTGTCTGCCGATGCTGGTGGACCCCCAGCAGGTCACTGGCATGCGCCTGCAAGGCATTGAATTGGTACAGACCGCGCAACCCGATCAGGGTGTAATTGAGCTCCAGCTCTCCGCCGGGCGGCAACTCAGTCAACAGGCTGTTCGCGCCGGCGACGATCTCCAGTCCCTCTGGCAGGGGATCCTGGATGAAGGCGATCTCCTGATGCCCGCCACGGTTTGTCACCCGCAGGCGCACGTTGATGGGCTTGTCTTGGGTAATGCGCTGTGGGCTGATGTTGCGTTCGGCTTCCAGTTGCAGGGAGTCGGGTCCAAAGAGCAGTCCTGCTCCCAGGTAGAGGGTCAGCGGCAGGGCCAGCGCCAGCAGTTCGCCCTGGAAGGTAGCCAGCCCGAGCAGCATCAGGGCGTAAATCAGCAGGCCAAGGAGTAATACCCGGCTCATTTGCTAATGTTCGATAACCGGGACGGGGATGGATGCCAGGCACTCCTGGAGCACGTCGGTCACAGCCTGGGGTTTCATCCAGAACTCCGGTTGCAGGATCAGACGGTGTGAGAGCGCCGGGATGACATAGGCCTTCACGTCATCAGGCAGCACGTAGTCTCGCTTTTCGAGGGCAGCATGGGCGCGGGATAATTTAAGCAGCGCCAGCGATCCGCGCGGGCTGGCCCCAACCGTCACCCGCTTGTCTCGTCGGGTGGCGTGCACGATTCGGGCGATGTAACGCTCCAGGTCTGGGTCTACATAAACCCGTTCAACAGCCTGTGCCATGGCAGTAAGGATTCCAGCTTCGGTCACCTGCTGGATCTCGACCTCCTCTTTGCGGCGTCGCTGGCGACGGTGCAGGATCTCCTGCTCCTCATCCAGGGTGGGATATCCTACGAATAGCTTGAGGATGAAGCGGTCTAGCTGCGCCTCTGGGAGAGGGAAGGTGCCCTCGTATTCAATCGGATTCTGGGTTGCGATGACAATGAAAGGCTGGTTGAGCTTGATCGTCTCGCCTTCCAGGGTTACCTGATTCTCCTGCATGGCCTCCAACAAGGCTGATTGGGTCTTGGGCGAAGCGCGATTGATCTCATCAGCCAGGATGATGTTGGCGAAGACCGGTCCCTTGCGCAGCTCGAAGCGGTTGGCCTGGCGGTCGAAAACGTAGCTGCCGGTGATGTCCCCTGGCAGTAGGTCGGGAGTGAACTGGATGCGCTTAAACTGTAAGCCCAGAGCGGTAGACAGGCTCTTCGCCAGGATCGTCTTCCCCAGGCCCGGGTAGTCTTCGATCAATACATGCCCGCCTGACAGCACAGCAGCCAGGATTTGTTTGATCAACGCCTCCTTGCCGACGATCGCCTGCCCGACTTCGGCGATCACCCTGGCGCCAATTTCGGCTACGTTTGCTGCTTCCAACTTGATTAGCTGCATGCTAGTTTATTCGGCAATCTTGTTTTCAAGATATTCGACCACCCGCAGCGGGTCAAGATCCAGGGGATGCGCTCGTGGAAGGGAGCGGAGGGTAGCGGAGAGGCCGCTGTAGCGGCGGTAGGCCTCGGCGCTCAAGCCAGCCTGCAGATAATTCAGGATTTCCGGCGGTAATTGCAGCTCGCCAGCCGTCAGGCGTTGGCGCGTTTCTTCCGTAGAGAGTCGTTCCTGGAAGGCCAGCACCTGCACGGACAGCTCTGCCAGGTTGCGCGCCAGACGCCAGCGGAAGTAGTCCCCCTGACGGCGCTGTTGCAGCCACTGGCTCCAGCTCTTCACACGGTCGAACAGCTCCTCGTGGTAAGGCATGGATGGCGGGGATTGTTTGCCATCCCTGGCCAGGCTGCGCCAGGCCAGCCCAGCCAGCACCAGTATAAAGAGACCCCACCACAACCCTTGCGGTAGGATGCGATAGACTACCTGGCCCGCCCACAGCACATACAGGGCAGAAACCAGGACCAGCTTGCTGACCGCATCACGCACCAGGTAGGCGAGCGCGCCAGCCAGGATCAGGCCGGCGAGCAGTGCCAGGTTTCTCCTGTTCACAAGCGATTCTCACAGGCCTGAATGATAGCTGCCAGGCATTCGGTCGCCTGCCGTTCCTGCTCCTGGCCCGGTTCACGCGCCCCGTAGCGCACCTCTTCGAACAGCCGAGTGAGCCGGGAGATTGGCTCGATGGGCAAGCCCAGGGAACCCAGTTGCTTTTCGAACTCGCGCGGCGTCATGGCCTCGGGTCGTTGGATGCCGCGCCGGCGATCGAACACCTGGCACATCTCGGAATAGCAGCGCAGGACGATATTGCGAAAATCTCCCCCTGATTGGAGTCCTTCCAGCGCTCCTCGAGCATCCATCGCCAGCAAATACAAGGCCCGTCGTGGGCCGCGCAACCTGCACCAGGCCTGGTAGCTTCCCCAGGCTGCCAGGAGAATGAATGCCAGGGCAATGGCGTAGGCCAGCCAGGCTGGTGCAGAGCGGGCAAATTCCAGCGAGGGGCTGCTGCTTGGGCCGTCGAATGATCGCTGCAGGCGCGCCAGGCTCATGTTCAGGCGCTCGAGGGGAAAGCGACGGATGAGGATGTACAGAGCCACCAACCACAGCAGCGCCTGCAACAGCGAACCGACCAGTGTACGATAGCGCAGCTCGGCAAGACCGCGCCTGGCAGGCGGGAAGAAGACTACGTACAGGATTACCAGGGCAAACAACACCAGCCCCAGGATGGTCACGGCGGCATTCAGGTTGGTCTGCAGATTAAAGCGCGTCGCAGGGTGTAATTCCAGGCCGGAAAGCCCGCTGGAGAGAAAGAAAAGCGCAAACGTTGCCGCGCCCAAGAGGATGAGCAACCAAATCTTGTTCCGTTTGATCATCATTTTGATTACGGATAACATTCTGTAATGTTCAATGATACTTGATCATAGGCGCTTTTTCAATTGGTTGATCAACTCAACGATGTCGGGTTACATGAGAATGGGCCGATTTTTAGAGTGTTGCTCCTCAAATAATCTCGTCAAAATAAAATGAATTCGCCCTCATTGACCTGGCATGAATCATGGACCGTCCTTCAGGAACAATTTATCCAGCCAATACGTCTTCACACATAGGCCCAAATTTTCATTGATTGCTGACTGCTGAAAGCTGATTGCTCTCATTCATACGCCCTTCACGCCCGATAAGGAGGAGGTCCACAATGCCCGCTAAAGTGGTCGTTTCAATCACTATCTTCATCCTCATCCTAGCCTCGATCTGTGGTTTGACTGCCTTGACTTCCTATTATTCCGAGCTGCCTGATAAGATCGGCCAGCACGAGACCATCGTACTGGGCCAGAGTCGCCTGGTGCCTGGCAGCTGGGCGGCTCTGCGCGTGGTTGTACGGGATAGCAAGGATGGCTCGCTGCTGCCCGGCGCCGAGGTGCGCGTCTCACTGCGCTCGAGCGAGGGCGATTCGGGAAAGCCTGCTACCCTGCTCTACAAAGGCAGGACCGACGAGCGCGGTTCTGTGGATGTGTCTTTCAAGGTCCCGAGAGATGCCGCTCCCAGTCAGGTGCTGCAAATCGAGACCACCTCCAGCCTGGGCTCGGACCGCGTGGAGCGCCCGGTGACCGTCGAGCGCAACTACCGGGTGCTGTTGACCACCGATAAGCCGCTCTACCAGCCGGGCCAGGTGATTCACGTGCGCGCCCTGGCCTTGAGCGCCTTCGACCTCGTCCCGGCGGTGGGGCAGGAGCTGGAGATCGCCATCGCTGATGGCAAAGGCAACTGGGTTTTCCGCAAGAAGCTGGCAACCTCCGATTACGGCGTGGCGGCGACGGATTTTCAGCTCGCCGAAGAGGTCAACACCGGACCGTATAAAATCAGCGCTGTGCTGGGAAACACCTCCTCGGAGAAGACGGTCACCGTTGAACACTATGTGCTGCCCAAGTTTGCCGTAACGCTGGACACCGAACGCCCTTATTACCGCCCCGGCGAAGTTGTGCGCGGCAGCCTTGAGGCTGGCTATTTCTTCGGCAAGCCGGTAGCCGGCGGACAGGTAGCCCTGGAGGGTTATACCTTCGACGTCCAGCGCAATCTGGCCTTCACCCTGCAGGGGAGCACCGACGAATCCGGGAAGTACGAGTTTGAATTCAGCCTGCCGGATTACATCGCCGGCAGCGAGCTGGAAGGCGGCCTGGGTCGCTTCTATCTGCAGGCGGCAGTGACCGACCAGGCCCGGCATACCGAGGTTTCCAACCTGTCGCTGCCCGTGGCGCAAGACAGCCTGGTGATCGAGGCCGTCCCCGAGGCCGGGCAATTTCGTCCCGGGGTGGAGAATATCCTGTACGTTCTCACCAGCTATCCCGACGGCACCCCGGCAGAATCCAGCCTCACGATAGACTTGTATGATGTCGGTCAGACCCTGCAGGCGGGTACCGGCCCCTATGGCCTGGCAGAGGTGCGCTTCACTCCGGCTAATCCATACGTATCCCTAATAATTCAAGCACACGACTCGAGCGGCAATACCGCCCAGCGTGAATTCTACTTTGAGGGAGAATACAACGACGAGAGCATCCTGCTGCGACCCGATCGCCCGGTGTACCAGGTCGGGGAGGCGATGACACTCACCATCCTGGCCTCTCAGCCGGGCGGCACGGCCTACCTGGACATCGTGCGCGAGGGGCAAACGGTGAGCACCCGCAGCGTGGAGATCAGCAATGGGAGAGCTGAGGTTGCGGTCGACCTGACGCCAGACCTTTTCGGCACACTGGAGTTGCACGCCTACAAGATCCTCTCCTGGGGCGGCATCACCCGTGATACCCGCCTGGTGGTGGTGGAAAACGCAGCCGGATTGGACCTGAGCCTCGCCACTGACCGGGAGGTTTACCGGCCGGGCGAGCAGGCCGGCCTGGATGTTCAGGTGTCTGACAAATCCAACCAGGCAGGCGTCCAATCCGCACTGGGCATCGCCATCGTGGACGAGTCGGTCTTCGCCCTGGCCGAGCAGGATCCCGGCTTTGCCAAGCTGTATTTCCTGCTGGAGCAGGAGATATTGACGCCGCGTTACGACCTGCACGGCTTCAGCATACCCGACCTGGTGGGGGGAGCACCGCTCGAGGACAAGAGCCTGGCGGCGGCGGTTGAAGACACTGCCCGCGCCTCGCTGGCTGCTATGGCTTACGATACAGCCGGTCCCGGGGCGTCGATCTTCAGTTTGCAGGCAAACTCACACGAGGATGCCATGCGGCGCGCCTATGATATCCAGGCGAGATACTTTGGCGGCATGAGCACCGGGTTGTATTACCTCATCTTGCTCCTGCCGCTCGGCGTGCTCGCATTGAGTGCGTTTGCCATCCGGCGGGAAGGCCGCCTGGGAGATAGCCTGGTTCTGGCATTGCTCCTGATCGTACTGCCATTGGCTGTGTTTCTCCTGTGGCCACTGGGGGAGAACTATAATTGGGTGCAGACACCCCTGGACAGGCTGAGCGTAGTCATGGACTGGCTCAGCTGGCGAGGTCAAGGCCTATTGCTGATACTCGCTCTGGGTGGAGTGCTAGGCTATCTGGCGTTGATCGGGATCGCCGTTCAGCGCAGGAATGCCCTCCTGGGCTGGTCCCTATTTTTACTGGTATTGTTCCTGGTTATATTTGGCTTCCTATCTTACGCAGTCTCGCGGTCCAACCTGTCGCCTGGAACTACGACGGTGGCCTGGGGGATGGCGGCATACGCCCTGATTCCCTTCGCCTTCCTGCTCTTGTTCTCTGCCTTCGCCCTGAAGCGCCGTCTCCTGGCTGCCCTAGCGGCCCTCCTGGTAGCCGGATTCTTTTCGTTGGTAGCCATCCCGGTCATGGCGATAGGGATGGGCGGCGGCATGGCTTTCGGAGCCATGGCGCCTGCCCTGCAGGGTGTCGACCGCGGCATGGTGGTCGAAGAAGCCTTGCCTATGGCGGCTGCGCCCATGCCCACCGCTGCGGTGGAGAAGGCGGTCCTGGAAGCACCGGATGAAGTAGAAGAGGCTCCCAGCGCAGCAGAACCACCCCGGCTGCGCCAGTATTTCCCCGAAACCATGCTCTGGTTGCCGGATGCGATCACCGATGAGAATGGCCAGCTTCACCTGGACTTTCCTATGGCAGACAGCATCACCACCTGGCGCATGACCGTCCTGGCTTCCTCTCAAGATGGTCGACTCGGCTCGACCACCGCTGGCCTGCGCGTCTTTCAGGACTTCTTTATCGACCTGGACCTGCCGGTTGCACTGACTGCCGGTGACGAGGTTTCCATACCCGTGGGTGTGTTCAACTACCTGCCAGAGGCGCAGACCGTCCGCCTGGATCTCGAACAATCAGGCTGGTTCGAGCTGCTGGACGAGCCCATGAAAGAGATCGAGATAGCGGCTAACGAAATCAGCGTTGTGTATTTCCGGGTTAAAGCTGTCCAATTCGGGCTGCAGCCCTTCAAGGTGACTGCGATTGGCTCCCGCATGTCGGATGCCATCCAGAAAGAGGTGCGCGTCTTCCCCAACGGTAAATCAATCTACACCTCCTACTCCGACCGGCTGACACCTGGTCAGACGGTGCGCCAGGCCGTGTTGGTGCCTACAGAAGCGATTCCAGGTACGCAGAGGCTGATGGTTAGAATCTACCCGGGTATCATCAGCCAGGTGGTCGAAGGGCTGGACACCATCCTGCGCATGCCGTTCGGCTGCTTCGAACAGACCTCATCGACAACCTATCCCAATGTGCTGGTGCTGGACTACCTGAAGACCACCAACCAGGCCTCCCCAGAGACCCAGATGAAGGCCGAGGAGTACGTCAACCTTGGCTATCAGCGCCTGGTGACCTTCGAAGTTGGGGGCAGCGGCGGCTTCTCGTTGTTTGGCGATCCACCTGCCGACCGCATGTTGACCGCCTACGGCCTGCAGGAGTTCAGCGACATGAGCCGCGTGTACGATGTCGATCCGGCTTTGTTGAACCGCACTGCGGAATGGCTGCTCAGCCAGCAGGCGGGCGATGGATCGTGGGAGAACGACCGTGGGTTGGTGCACGAACAGGCCTGGGCCAGCTTGGGCAACGACCGGCTGCCCGTCACCGCTTACATCGTCTGGAGCCTGGTGGAGGCTGGCTTCATAGACGACGAACGAACTCAGAAAGGCCTGGAATACGTGCACGAGGGCCAATCCAAGGCTGAGGACGCATACGTGCTGGCTCTGGTGGCCAACGCCCTGGTATCTGCCAACCTGGCAGAAGGGGCAGGTTTAGACCCCTCCACCCAGGCTGTGCTGGACCGGCTGGCGGGATTGGCGATCCAGGATGGAAATACGGCGTACTGGAAGAGCAGCATTGCCACCTTCATGGGAGCCGAAGGCTACACCGGCAGCATCGAGACCACCGCCCTGGCGGCCCTGGCCCTGTTGCGCTCTGGCACACACCCCGAACTCGCCAATGCCGGCCTGACCTACCTGGTCCGGCAGAAAGACGACTTCGGCACCTGGTACAGCACACAGGCGACCGTGATGGCTCTCAAGGCCCTCATCCAGAGCGTGCGCGCCGGCGCCGAGCAGGTAGACGCCACGGTCGCAATCACCCTGAACGGAAGCCAGGAACGAAACCTGCAGGTCTCACCGGAGAACTTCGACGTGGTGCAGATGGTTTCGTTTGATGACGTCAATCCTGGCAAGGAGAACCTGGTCGAGATCCGGGTGGAAGGCAAGGGCAATCTTATGTACCAGGTGACCGGCAGTTACTACCTGCCGTGGGAGGCACTGGTATTGTATCCTGACCTGGCCGAAGCCGAAGAGTTGGTGACGATTGACGTGACGTACGACCGCACCGAGCTGTCAGTCAACGATACGGTTGAAGTTGACGTGACGATTGCCATGAATCAACCCGGCACGGCGGAATCCGCCTTGATCGACCTGGGGCTCCCACCGGGTTTCAGTGTGCTGACCGAGGACCTGGCTGGATTGGTGGCGCGCTTCGATGACGTGCCAGACGACTATCAATTTCCGACCATAGAGCGCTATGAGCTGACCGGGCGGCAGATCCTGGTATACGTCAGCAACCTGAGCTACGAGCGTCCACTGCAGTTCAGCTACCGGCTGCGGGCCAGGTTCCCACTGGTGGCGCAAAGTCCCTCCAGCTCCGCCTACGATTACTATAACCCTGAGGTCAGTGGGGCGGCCAGCCCGCAGATCCTGGTCGTGAAACCGTAAAGTCTTAAACCAGGCAGTGTAACGAGGTCCGGCAGGATTATTCTTGCCGGGCCATTCATATCCCGAAGTCGAACAAACAATAGGATTTCACCCTTTTTACTCTCCTGGCTTTCCCTTTGCCTGGACGACAACTTCTGTCTGCGGAATAATGTGTGCATAGTTTACTATGGTATTGCACACATGAATACAAAACCAGATTACAACCGGCTCTACAATATTGCGGAGAATCGGTCAGGCAATTTTTTGGCTCACCAAGCGCGTGAGATAGGATTTACATGGGAACGGCTATCCAACAATGTAAAGACCGGTAGATTTTTACGTGTTGGCCGAGGAATACATCGTTAATCCCACTTCCCCAGTTCGTCCCGAGAAGATTTCTTTGTTGCCTGGTTGCGAACTGGAATAAATTCTGCAATATCCCATGAAAGTGCCCTCGCGATCTACGATTTGTCCGATGTTCTTCCGAGTACAGTGCACGTCACTATTCCCGAGAAGCCTCTCGTCGACGCTGTGGCATACGACTTCACACGGTTAAGACGCCATTCATGAAGCACTTCGGCGTGGGCTAGTAACTCGTGAGGAATTGCTTTTAGTTGCAGGGATGCGTGGAAGGAAAGTGGAGAATGTGATTCATCAAGCGCTTGAGGGTGATGTATCTCTATGAAATACACCAGCGGATCCGCATTCCGACGCTCGCTTGAAGATCGTTTGCGCCATCAGAGCTTAGAAGCGGGCATACCTCTCATTCGGCTGCGTAAAATGGTGGCGTTCGACCGTTTTCTTGCCAGGTTATTTCATTGTTCGCCAAATGAATGGGTGCTCAAGGGAGGACTGGCCTGGCAATTGAGACTTGATAAAGGTACTCGGACCACTAAAGATATTGATTTGTTAATCTGACATAGTAAGAGGATATTCACCGAACACTCCACACCGCTGGTGCCCTTGATCTAGGGGATTGGTTTGTTTTTGAAATCGCGAGTCCGAAGAATTCCATATGGATATAGGGATTGGGGATCCAATTGTTGGTTTGATTGAATTCCTCACAACGCCATCTTTATTGAAATTTACTAGAATTCAGCCAATAGTTCTCCCTTGTTATCCAATAACACAGCAGATTGCTGAAAAGGTGCACGCGTTAACCCGTTTCCACCCTTCAGGTGCGGGCTCTCGAATAAAAGATCTTGTAGATATCTTGATTATGACCGAATTGAATGAAATTGATGGAGATCTTCTCATATGCGAAGGGGTTTCTCAACCTGAACTTCTCTGGAAAAGTGAGAGGTCGATGGAATCCAATTCTTTAAACCTGGCGATAGTTTAGTTTGCACTAACCAATCTAAAAATGCATGCCGAATCGGAGGCGATCAACACCGATTTATGATTGATTTATGTATGAAGGATTTATATGCTGGTAATTATTACCGGGCTCACGCTGGTTGGCGGTGCTTGTGCCAGAATCGAGATATGCCTTGTGCCGACATCCAGCTTGGGATGGCGATTTCGTAAGTATTCAACAGCTCTGGTTTCACCCCCTGCCGGAGCGAGCGTTCCTGGATCCATGCCAGGAACAATCGGTTTAATTCTTCCGGCGAGGGATTGTTAGGCATCACCTTCTCCATCCAGCCCTCTATCTCGTCTAAGGCCTGATCCAATTCATCGAGATGCCAATGGGGGTCAGCGTAGATTCCGAAGTGAGTCGGTGCAATCCGGCTGAAGCGCACTCGCCGCAGTCGTGCCAGGCTGTCTCGCCATTTAGCCAGGTGGAATTCGGGAGGTGGCGTGGGTAGTCGCAGGTCAGCCGTTCCCCCCAGGCGGACCCCCCCGATGTCGCCGCTGAAACAGGTCCCTTCGAACAGATATACATGATGATGATCTGCGTGTCCCGGTGTAGCCAGCGCTGTGAACCGCAGGTCCTCGATTTCGACCATCTCCTCATCCTGGACGACAAGCAGACGGTCTTCTGGTACTGCCAGGAACTTGCCCCATAAGGCTTCCATTTGTTCCCCATAGATGCGGGCGGCACTGGACAACAGTTTTTCTGGATTGATCAGGTGAGGAGCGCCTGCCGGGTGCACGTGGATTCGAGCGCCCTGGCGCGCCAGCCAGCCGCAGGCGCCGGCATGGTCAAGGTGGATATGGGTCAATAAGACATCGCTGATCTCTTCTATCTTATATCCAGCCTCCGTCAAGCGGATAGTTAATCCTTCGAGAGTGGATGCCGGGCCGCATTCCACCAGGACTGCCCCGCGCCGGTGGGGGATTAAGTAGGCAGCGATGGTTCCCGGCATGCCAAAGAAATTCAAATCTAGCGTAACGATCTCCGATGTCTTGGTCGTTGGAGTCTGCATTCGTTGGTCCGCGCGTGGATGATTTCATGCGGAACATAGTATACAATGAAAGTCCATCGGACAATGATTTTTCAATCATCTAATCTCGGGTCGATCAATTGCGGCATCTCTTAACACTTTGATAACCTGTGGTTAATAGATTTAATCTGGTATCAGCGCCGATAAGTTGCTAAATTAAGCGCAATGTCTTGATACCCAGGAGTCCTGGCCTTATTATGATCAAGCCAGATCAAATCAATAAAAATTGTTGAAACATCGGTTGCTTGACAATTTGGTTCTTTTATGATATTGTGACAGAGCTTACAAATTTGAAAGGTTATCATTATTGTAAGGTCATTTTACGGTATTGCGCTCGAAATTGCACCAAGGATAGGAGGTGACTCACTGGGTAAAAGGCCAATCTCAGCAGCAAAAGATTTATCATCATCGACATTTATTTTCGGAGGTCCACAATGACACTCGCCCAGGTTGTCTACCAGATTTCTACCGATGCGGATTTCGCCTCGCAGTTGTTTTCAAATCCTGAAGTTGCCCTGGCTCGCAAGGGTTTGGAATTGAGCAGGGAAGAATTGGCCTTTCTCTCTTCTGTGCATGGTCAAAACAAGAACGATAAAGTTCAGATCGCTACATTTGCTAAAGAGAAAGCCTCCAACTGGAGAGGTTAAGGCCAATTCCTTTGCACGAGGCTCTTTTAGAAAGAGTCCTCCAAAGGATCAATAACATTTGGATAACTTCTGGCGCATGGCCGGAATATGTGTCTGCCATGCGCCAGTCGCTTCAAAGCAGGCATGTCCCGAATTCTGGTAAGGAAGGGATGCTGTCTGCATGGTCGTGCTTGCCTGGCCTGTGCTGCCAGGCGGCTGGCGGTCAACCTGACTGGGCAGACGCCGTCACGTCTGCCTGGTTTTTATTGTATGCCGCCGCCGACCTGATGGATAGCGTGGAAGATCAGGACCTGGAAGATGCCCCGCAAGAGACTAGTTCCAGCAGAGCCCTAAGCGCAGCCAGCGGCTTGTACTTCAGCGCTTCGCTGGCTTTAACCGACCTGTTTTTACAGCAGCAGACCTGCAGTTGCGCAGCAACTGTCATGCGCGATTTTTACACTGCATTCATTCAAATGTGCAGTGGCCAACACGGCGATTTAACCCATCCAGAACCATCCCTGGAGGAGTACTGGCGGATTACAGCGGCAAAATCGGGTATTTTCTTTTCCCTTGGCTGCCGGGCGGGGGCCAGCCTGGCCACACAGGATCCCGTTTGTTTGCAGGGCTACAGCCAGTTCGGTTACCATTTTGGGTTATTGGTCCAGGTCCTGGATGACCTCGACGATTTGCAATGCCCGCCGGATGGAATAGATACCGGTTGGTCCCGGAAGGCCAGCCGGTCATTGCCTGTGGCATATGCGCGCTCTGTCTTTCCTCGGGATCACCTAGCCTGCCTGGAATGGGCTCTCCAGGCCAGCTGCTACGAAAGCTCGGCGATCGAAGAAATCCTTGGCTTGCTAGACCAGGGTGGTGCGGTCTTGTACCTGATGGCAGAGATCGAACGCCACAAAGCGCTGGCCTTATCAGCCCTGGAATCTGCCAACCCCAGATCTCCTGCAAGAGAAGAGCTGCTTCGACTGACCCTGGCGCGTATCAGCAGCGAAGTTCAAAAGAATTAAACTCCTGTATAGTTATATGATAGTGGAATAGTGGGGTGTGTGAGGCGTTCGCCACACACGCCCTTATAGCCCATCAATTTAGTCGAGTGTTCCCAATATGGATAACGTCAGTCACCCACGATACCATTCATAATTCCTTGGCATACTCTGCCTCCCCTAATATAATACATGTAGCCGATGCCGTAACTGGTGGTTGTTATGGTGCAGATGGCCTGCCACAGAGAGGTCCGTTTGGTGGTTTCCGACGTCAAGATCAAGACCCTGAATACTCCCCAGGAAATTATAGAAGTAATCGACCTCCACCGCCTAGTGTGGCCAGGGAGTGATACCGCCTTGATTCCGCCGCGCACTTACCTGGAGATTGCGCATAACGGAGGGATCTTGCTGGGGGCATATGATAGCTATCGATTGGTGGGCTATGCATTAGGCTTTCCGGGTATCACCGAGCAGAAATCAGGCACAGACTTGAAGGACCGCCTGAAGCATTACTCCCACATCCTGTGTGTGCATCCGGAATTCCGCAATCGTGGTGTAGGCTTTCGATTAAAGGTCGCACAACGCAAGGAAGTGATCCGCCAGGGATTTTCCCTGATCAACTGGACGGTTGATCCGCTGCTGTCGAATAACGCCCATCTGAACGTGCATCGCCTGGGTGCAGTGTGTAACACTTACCTGCGGGAGTATTACGGGCAGATGCAGGATGGCCTGAATCGAGGCCTGCCATCCGACCGGTTTCGCATGGATTGGTGGATTACATCGGCCAGGGTGGAGGCGCGGCTGGATGAGCGTATAAACCCGTCGTACCAGATGGACATCTATCCAGGCGAGGGGAAGATCATCAACCCATCGATTATCCGCGAGAATGGGCTGGTGGAACCGGCCTCTGAGGTGGTTGAGCCCGCGGAGGACACCATCCTGGTAGAGATTCCGGCCGATTTTCTTGCTATGAAGCGCGCAGACATTGGCCTCGCCCATGCCTGGCGCATCCATAGCCGGGATATATTTGAAAGGGTCTTCGCCAGCGGGTATTCGGTGACGGGATTCGTTCACCGTGTTATTTGTGCATACCCCCATTCCTATTACGTGTTGACCCGCGATGGGAGCATGAGTTAAATGGATTTCGACCTTCGCAGAAGACTTTGTAACTTGACACGAACTATCCTCGTGAGCTATCACCCTTGAATAGAATCGATTTCCTGATTCGCAAATTGTCCTTCAGCCTGCTTACCCTGCTGGCGGTTGTGATTTTCAATTTTTTCCTTTTTCGCATCCTGCCGGGTGACCCGGTCCAGATGATCGTCAGCCCGAGAATGCGCCCTGAGACACGTGAGAGGATCCGACAGATCTTTGGCCTGGATAAGCCGATCTGGCTGAATACTGCATCAGCAAGGGCGAGTGGGGAAGTCCAGGCCGCCTTTGATAGCCAGTTATTTATCTACTTGAAGAATCTGTCTCACGGGGAACTGGGCGAGTCGTTCAACCAACATAAACCGGTTGTAGAGCTGATTCGCGCTCGGCTAATTCCGACCGTCATCCTGATCGTGGCCGGACAATTGACGGGCATTGTGTTCGGCTCCTTATTGGGATTATTGGGCGCCTGGAAGCGGAAAAGCGCGATTGACACGCTCACCCTGGCAGCCGGATTGACGGCATGGTCTTTACCGGCTTTCTGGTTGGGCATCCTGCTGCTGATCCTGGCGCGTGGGAAACTGCCCATGGGAGGCTTCGAGACCTCTGGAGCGATATTTCGTAGCGAATGGGAACGGATCATCGATGTCGCCCGCCACGTTGCCCTGCCGGCCTTCACCCTGGCGGTGCTGCTTTTCGGCGCCTATATGATCATTGTCCGCAACTCGACCATGGAAGTCCTGGCTGAGGACTACATCCTGACGGCCAAGGCGAAAGGTTTAAGCGCCTTCAGGGTGTTGATAAGTCATGCCCTCAAGAACGCGGCTTTGCCTCTGGTAACCATCATCGCCTTGGACCTCGGCTACGCCCTGGGCGGGACGATCCAGATCGAGACGATTTTCTCCTACCCGGGGGTGGGCAGCCTGATGTACGAAGCGATCGGCCAACGAGATTATCCGGTGCTGCAAGGCGTGTTCATGCTCCTGGCGGTAGGAGTGATCGGGGCGAACTTCCTGGCTGACCTGACCTACGCCCTCCTGGATCCCCGCGTGAAGACTTAGTAGTCTCAAAACCTTGCCCGACCAGACCTTCCCCCTTCGAAAAAGCCAGCTTTGGCGCACCTTGTTCCGCAGCAAGATGGGCATTCTCGGATTCACGATGCTCGCAGGGATGATACTTGTGGCCTTGTTTGGACCACTGTTCGCTCCATACGACCCATATGAGATTCCGAAGGTCACCTTGGGCGATATCTACCAGGGTCCCAACATCCGGCACTGGTTGGGAACCGACGATACCGGCAAAGATGTGTTCAGTGCGGTTATTTACGGGGCCCGTGTTTCACTGCTGGTCGGTTTTGCTGCCTCGATCATCATCGTTCTCCTAGGAGCGACGATCGGGATGATTGCGGGTTATTCCGGTGGCTCTGTGGATGTCGTCTTGATGCGTATCACCGACGCAATCCTGGTCATCCCTTCGCTGCCCTTGATGCTGGTGATCATTGCCGTTGCTGGGCGGGGATTGACCAATATCATCCTGGTGATCGGCCTGTTGTATTGGACGTACATGGCGCGCGTCGTCCGTTCCCAGGTGATCTCGATCAAAGAGCGGCCCTTCATCTTGCGGGCGCATGCCATTGGGGTCAGCCCATTTCGTATCGCCACTTACCACATCCTGCCCCAGATCCTGCCGGTGCTGTTCGCCGAGGTGGTATTGGACGTGTCGTATGCCATCCTCTCGGAGGCCAGCCTCAGCTTCCTGGGCCTGGGAGATCCAACCATCATCAGTTGGGGCAGCATGATCAACCGGGCTTTTTTGCGTGGGGCGGTGACCAAAGGCGCCTGGTGGTACATCGTCCCGCCCGGCCTGGCATTGGCGTGGGTCACGCTGGGGTTGACTTTTTTGGGAAATGCCTTGCAGGAGATCTTCAATCCGCGGCTGAGGACCCATCACCTTTTCGATGAGCACAAGATGGTCGCCCGTGCTCGTCTAGCGGTCAATGTCGATGTTTCGACAGAAAAGGTAGTCTGACAATGCCACATTCGGAAAAACACCTTTTTCTCGTTCAATGTGGCACTGTCGAGATAGAATCCCCCTCCAAATGATAGAGATGGATAAACATGGTGTTATTAGATGTCAAAGGTCTCACCGTTGAGTTTCATACTCCTTCGGGTATCTTTCGCGCGGTTGAAGACCTGTCATTCAACCTGGAGGCCGGGGATTCCCTTGGATTGGTGGGCGAATCAGGCTGTGGAAAGACCACGGCGATGCTGGCAGTCATGCGCCTGCTGCCCGAACCCGGCAGGATCGTTGCCGGGCAGGTGATGTTCGAAGGGATCGACCTGTTAAGCCTTAATCCGGCGGAGATGCGCCGTTATCGCTGGCAGAAGATCTCCATGGTCTTCCAGGGTGCGATGAACGCCCTTAACCCGGTTCGCACAGTCGGAGCGCAGATCGCCGAATCCATTGCCCTGCACAAGACCGTGCCTGGTGAACAGATCAGGGATGAGGTGAGCAGGTTGCTGGATCTGGTGGGCATCAGCCCTTCCAGAGCCGGGCAGTATCCGCACCAATATTCCGGCGGCATGCGCCAGCGCGCCATGATTGCCATGGCTTTAGCATGCCGACCTCAGATTGTGATCGCCGATGAACCGACCACGGCATTAGATGTGATGATCCAGGCCCAGATCCTGGACCTGCTGCAAGACCTGCAGCGTCAACTTGGCCTGTCATTTATCATGGTCACCCACGACCTGGGGGTAGTGGCAGAGGTATGCAACCATGTGCTGGTGATGTACGGTGGCCGCTTGGCAGAGTTGGGCGACAGCGACACGATCTATAACATGCCACAGCATCCCTATACCCAACGCCTGCTGCGCGCCTTTCCGGATATTGACAATCCCAAGGCGGAGCTATCCTCGATCCAGGGATCTCCTCCTGCATTGAACGCCTTGCCGCCCGGTTGTCGGTTCCAGCCGCGTTGTCACATGGCGATAGATGAATGTTCCAAGGCCATTCCGGGAAATTACCTGGTGGGTGAGAGTCATATCGTGAGTTGTATACGGGTAATGGAGAAGACCGTTTGAGGATGTCATGGCGACGAATGGTTATTTACTAGAAGTGAATGGATTAATGAAGTCCTACCCTATTTCGCGGGGGATCTTAGGCACGTTGCTACGGCGCCCACAGCGCTGGGTTCGAGCCGTCGATGGGATTTCTTTTAAGATGGAGCATGGCGAGATACTGGCGCTGGTAGGGGAATCTGGCTCCGGTAAGACGACCACGGGCTTGTGCGCCTTGGGGCTGGTAGAACCGACGGCTGGCCAGGTCTTCTTGGAGGGCACCGATGTGATTGCGTTGACCCGCAGCCCGCGCAAGAAGGAGCTGCGCCAGAAGGCTCAACTGGTTTTCCAGGACCCGTACGAGTCTCTAAATCCACGCCAGACGGTCTTCGATGCGGTCGCCGAACCGCTTGAGGTCCACCATCTGGCATCGAGCGAGGCAGACAAGGCGGCCAGGGTGAGTGCTGCCATCGAAGCGGCTGGTTTGAGACCCGCTTCAGACTTTTTCAACCGCTACCCCCAGGAGCTCTCCGGCGGGCAGCGCCAGCGAGTGGTAATCGCCGGGGCTATCGTCCTGAATCCAAACCTGCTGGTTGCCGATGAGCCGGTATCGATGTTGGATGTATCCATCCGGGCAGAAATCCTGGAGCTGCTCTCAGGGTTGCGCTCGGAACGGGGCATCACCATCCTTTATATTACCCACGACCTGGCAACAGCGGCTTTCCTGGCGGACCGGGTGGCGGTGATGTACCTGGGAGTGATCGTCGAGATCGGCCCGGCGAAATCTGTGCTCAGCAATCCTTATCACCCATATACCCGGGCATTGATGTCTGTCATCCCGGTTCCAAATCCGCGTCGTAGGGCTAAGCGCACTGTCTTAAGAGGCGAGACGCCCGACCCGACCGATCTGCCGTCAGGCTGTCGTTTTCACCCCCGCTGCCCGGAAGTAAAAGAAGAATGCCGCAGGATGGTCCCGGTGCTGGAGGAGGTAGACGATGGTCATTACACCATGTGCGGAATGCCTCGTCGTGCGGAGAGCGATCAACTTCCGATGAGCGATCCGGACGGAGAAGACTCTCTCGGATCGGGATTGGGAATGCTGCGAACCTGACACGGGATTCGCCCTCGATATCTGATTCCCTTAGAATGGGGCCAGACACCCTGGCAAACATCCTGGCGGCCTCCATCGGACCGCTTTTTTTTCAGGACTTGCGCAGTTAGTTAAGATTGGTCATTCTTCCGTTCAACTGTGTAATTCCTGTGATTAATTCATCGACTCTGGGAATTGATCCGATTGAATCATGAGTTATGTCATATGGATTAAGTCACTTGACAACAGGACGTTTGACTATATATTTAGAATTGGAGGGAATTTTAGACACTATTTCTAAATCGAGGGAAGTCAATGATTACCAAGGGCGATGAAGAAATCCTTGCTGAGATCCGGCAGGGCCTGAAGCCTCCTACAAAGGAGGAGATCGACGAGGCGACCGCGCGCTGGCTTTTCGGGGATCATGCTGAGAAGATGCTGCGCTACGCCCCGTGGAGCATGATCCTGATGAAGCTCATGTGGAAGAAGGGAGAGGAACCGTGGGAAAGCTAAGCGAAGCCATAGCGGTGCTGGATAAACAGGGCGTGCTTCAGGCAGTTGAGGAGGGGATTGCTGCCAACCTCGACCCGTTGCTGATGATTGACGAGGCGCGGTTCGGCCTGGAAGTGGTAGGAGAGAAGTTCGATCGCGGCGAATATTTCCTGATGGAGCTAATGCGCGCCGCCCAGATATTCCAGAGCGCGGCCGGCCTGCTGGCCCCCAAGATCGAAGAATTCCATGGCAAGGTACAGGCCAAAGGGAAAGTCTTGCTCGGCACAGTCGCCGGCGACATCCACGACCTGGGGAAGAACATCGTTAAGATCTTGCTGGAATGCCGTGGGATCGAGGTGATCGACCTGGGGGTAGACGTGCGCACCCAGAAGTTCGTGAAGGCGGTGGAAGAATACCAGCCCGATGTGATAGGCCTATCGGCGTTGTTGACCGCCTCGGTGGCCGAGATGAACAAGGTTGTGGAGGCCCTTGAGCAGGCTGGCTTGCGTAAGGCGGTCAAGGTGATCGTTGGCGGCGGTATTGTCGGAGAAATCCAGCGCTCGGCATTGAAGGCCGATCACGCAACCATCGATGCCAACGAGGGCGTGCGCACAATCGAAGGCTGGATCGACGAACGTGCTATCCAGGTGGCCTGACCATGAGCGACACACTCACTCGATTCGAACGCCTTGAACGGGCCTGGCGGTTAGAAGAAGCCGACCGGGTTCCCGTCGCGCCCATCCTGTGCTACATCATCCCTTACCTAGGACGCATCAGCATCTGGGATATGTTCACCAGGCCGGATCTGCTGGTCCAGGCTACGAAACAGTGCCTGGACATCATCGGAGATAACATTGATCCCAACATCACCACCCTGAACCACCTGGGCTTGTTCGGACGGGCGGGTTGGGACCAGGTGACCCTGGACTGGCGCATATGGGAGCACTACCCACCCGACGGAAATCTCCCAAGTCTCTACGAAAAAACGATCATCGACGACTATGATGATGTGATGCGGCGTGGCTTCTCGACCATCCTGTTCAATAAGAAATTGAACAATGGCATCCACGCTCGCAACATAGATGATTTCCTCTATTACCAATTCGAATATCCGATGATTTATGCCAATGCCTGGCGTAAGTTCGTGGAAGACACCGGAATACCGCTCCTCATGGGTGGGCGAGCTTGTCATCCCCTGGACATGCTGCAGTACTATCGCGGCATCTCCCAGCTCACGTCCGATATCTTCGAGGTGCCTGAAAAAGTCCATGCCATATGCGAATGGTTTATCGATTATGAAACAAAGAGGGCGATGGACGATGCCATGATCATGGGCGCGGGCGAGGTACCCGGAGCGGAGATCATCTTCTTCGTCAATGGCGGGCCGCCGGGAATGTCCCCGGGAATCTTCAAGGAGTTCTTCTGGCCGTACGCCAAGAAAATGGTGGATAATTTCGTAAAGAGTGGCTTCAAGGTCTGGAACCACTGGGATGGCGACCACACCCCAAATCTGGAGACGATTGCCAACATTGCCGATGGTCTGCCAAAGGGCCGGATCGTGATGGACTTCGAGAAGACCGATATGAAGAGGGCCAAGGAGGTCCTGGGCGGCAAGGTGTGCATATATGGGAATGTGCCGTCGGCTTTGTATTGCTACGGCTCACCGGAAGAGGTGGACGCGTATTGCAAGAAGTTGATCGCGGAGTGTGCCGCGGGTGGGGGATACATACTGGGAAGCGAATGCGAGGTGCCCTGGGATGCCAGGCCGGAGAACATTCGCGCCATGCTCAAGGCTGCCGAGAAGTATGGGGTTTATTGATTTGACTATGCCGCATAAGGAACCTCTCACCAGTTACCAGCGCCTGCACGCGGCTTGGAACCTGCAAGAAGCCGATCGGGTGCCGGCTACGCCGGTCAATTGTTACATCGTCGCCTACCAGGCGGGATTGAGCATTCGCCAGATGTTCACCGAGCCGGAGAGGTTCGTCCAGGCGGCGATTGGCTGTATGGATTTCCTTGGAGACGCGATCGACCCGAACATTACCACGCTGGACCACCTATCGTTGAGACCCAAATCTGGCTGGGACCAGGTCTCCCTGGACTGGCGCATCGTGGATCATTTCCCTCCAGATGGAAACATTCCCAGCAGTTATTTCGATAAGGTCATCCTGGAGGACTATGACGAGGTTCTGAAGCACGGTTTTGCCAGCCTTCTTTTCAACCGCAAGATCCCTCATAAGGTGTTTTCCAGGGAAAACCTGGACGATTACCTGTTCTACGAATTCGAATATCCGAAGCTGTTTGCTGCCGCCTGGAAAAGATTCGTGGAAGAAACCGGGGTGAATCTCTTGATGGGCGGCAGGGCGACCATACCGTTCGAATACCTGCTCTATTACCGGACATTCCCCAGGTTCATCGAAGACCTGGTCGAGTGTCCAGAAAAGGTGCTTGCCCTGTGTGACCGGGTTGTAGAATATGAGATGACCCGCGCCATGGAGCAGGCGATAGTCATGGGAGCCGGGGAAGTACCCGGGGCGGAAATCATCTTCTTCCAGGCGGGTATTGTTGGCCCCCCTTACGTTTCTCCCACGGTCTTCAACGAGTTCGTCTACCCTGCGCTGAAGAAGGGCGTGGACTTGGTGGTCAGGCGCGGCTTTAAAGTGCATGTGCATATGGACGGTGACCTGACTGCTGTGCTGCCCACGCTGCGCGGCATCGCCGATGGCTTGCCCAGGGGCCGCATCGTCCTGGACTTTGAAAAGACGGACATGAGAAAAGCCAAGGAAATCCTCGGCGAGCGCGTCTGCATCCATGGCAACGTGCCATCTGCGCTGCTGGTGTATGGAAGCGTGGACGAGGTAGAAACATACTGCAAGCGCTTGATCCAGGACTGCGCCAGGGGCGGCGGTTTCTTGCTTTCTACCGAGTGTGAGGTGCCGTGGGACGCCCGGCGGGAGAATGTCCGTGCGCTGGTCGAATCGGCCAGGAAATACGGACAATATTGAGCCCGATTGCTCCATTGATTAATAAACGCCTGGGAGGGAAAGCCTGGATTTTTCCGGGCAAAAAGAAAGGAGGTCCCCATTGGAGAGTGACTTGTGCGCTCATGGCTCATCCGATTTGTTGAACGATTGAATGGAGAAAAATGATGAAGAGAACTATGGTTATGTTGCTGGTTTTCTGCCTGGCCATCCTGCTGATCGCCTGTAGTCAGGCAACACCAGCGGTGGAAACCCTAGTTGAACAGGTTCCAGAGGCCACTCAGCCCCCCGAAGTTGAAACCGAACCAGCAGCAGCCGAACCGGTCGTATTGCGAGTAGGGGGCGTCCAAGGTATCGACTGCTGGAATCCGTACTCATGCTCAGACCATTGGGATTACAACGATATTGTCTATGAAGGCTTCACCGGACATGGTCCAGGGAAGGGTTGCAGTGGCGTTCCAAGGCTTGCCAAGTCGTGGGAAGTCAGTGAAGATGGCTTAACCTGGACCCTTCACCTCCAGGAAGGTGTGACCTATTCGGATGGCACGCCATTCGATGCCAATACCGCCGTCGAGTTCATCCAGTGGTTTAACAACACTGAATTGAAGTACTGGTTCTACACTTCCTGGAACATGACCGAGATCAAGGCGCTGGATGACCTCACCCTGCAATTCACGACCGAAGTACCCATCAGCAACTTTCCCGACTACGACGGAGTCTGGTGGTGGATGTTGTCCCCCACCATATGGGGTGAGTTTGACGATGCCAGCCTGTTGACCTTCGAGGGTTTCCCGCCCATCGGTACCGGACCGTATATAGTATCGGAGTGGGTGGCAGGAGATCACATCGTCTTCGACGCTCGTCCAGACTACTACCAGGGTAAGCCTGCTGTTGACCGGATCGTCTACCAACAATATGCCAATTGGGATGCGATGGTCCAGGCTTTCCTGGCAGGTGAAATCGACCTGACGACAGCCAAGCTGCCGCCTCAGTACTACGATACGCTTGTTTCCGCGCCAAATACCACCGTAGAGGAAAGGCCGCCAGGTGAAATGTACCAGCTCGTCTTCAACATGTATGAGAAAGGGACCAAACACCCGGCGATCAACGACCAGAAGGTGCGTGAGGCAATCGATTACGCCATCGACAAGCAGCAGTTGGTGGACATCGCCTTGATGGGTCATGGCGTCACCTGCCCGACGAACTATGCCTGCGGAGAGGGGTATGAGGGCGAGCTGAACCCCGAGCTGGTGTTAACCCCCTACGATCCGGAGAAAGCTAGGCAAATCCTGGAAGAAGCTGGCTACGTGGACAGCGATGGGGATGGGGTGCGAGAAACCCAAGATGGGCAGCCGTTGGAATTCCGCTTCTACTATGCTGTGGAAATCCCGGCAGAGATCACCATGGCTGAATCGATTAAGGGATGGCTGGCAGATGTGGGGATCAAGATAGAGCCAGAAGCCCAGGAATCCAGCACACTGTACAATGCACACCTGGATCAACGTGACTTCGACATGGTCATCGTGTACGAATCGGCCGACGTTGATCCGGCTTTCCTGGACTTCGGTTATTCGTGCTGGAGTGCCGATGCGGGCAGCAGCGCCTTGAACCATGCCGGTTATTGCAATAAAGAGGTCGATGATCTGACCTATAGCTACATCACCACAGCCAACAAGGAAGAGGCTTTGGCGTTCATCTTTCAGGCGCAAGCGATCCTCAATACCGATCGACCGATCATCTTGATCGGCGCCGAGAATCAGATCCAGGCGTTCAATAACCAGAAATTCGATTTCATGCAGAACACCTGTGACATCGGTCTGGGTATGTGGGGATACCCAGGCGTGATCAACATCACTGTCAAGTGAGTCTCCGAGAACTGGGGAGGGTGAACCCCCAGCCCTCCCCTGCCCATTCCATCCATGGTGCGTGCCTCGCTAACCTCGCCGGATTTTCATGCCCTTCTGCGCCAATGTGTGAACTGTGGAATGTGCCTGACCTCTTGCCCCACTTATGAGATCTTTGGGACAGAGATGGATTCTCCCCGGGGCAGGATTGCCCTGCTCAGAGCCGTTGCCGAGGGCCGCATTGAGCCAACCGGATCGTTCCAGGTGCATTTCGATCGTTGCCTGGGTTGCCTGTCATGCGTGGTAACCTGTCCCTCTGGGGTGCAGTATCGAACCTTGTTGGATACTGCTAAGATAATCAGCCTGCAGGCCCGCAGGCCGGGATGGTTGGAGGTGATCATCCGCTGGCTGGCATTGCGGCAGCTCTTTCCGTACCCCGGCAGGATGGAATTCCTGGCATGGTTTGGATTGCTGTACGAACGAAGTGGAATCCGGATTTTGGTGCGCCGTTTGCATCTTATTCCCCGATCGCTCAGGCCTTTAGAGAGGCTGCTTCCAGAACGTGACTACCTGGTTGCGCGCACCAGCGAGGTGCCTGAACAAGCCAATCCAGCCGGCAGAAGCCCAAGGGTTGCCCTCTTCCGGGGATGTGTCCAGGATGCTTTCTTGAAGCCGGTCAACCAGGCTACTGTCAGAATCCTTGACCGGCTGGGTGCAACCTTACTTGACATGCCCGGCCAGACTTGTTGTGGGGCGGCCCATATTCACCTCGGTGAGCGGGAGTTAGCCAGGCGCCTGGCGCGCCAGAACATGGAGGCCTTCTTTCGTTCCGGTGCCGAACTCCTGATTACCAACGCTGGTGGGTGCGGGGCTGCGTTGAAAGAGTATCCCGACCTGTTCAGGGATCAGCCGGAGGGTTTCCAACAGGCACAACGATTTGCCAGCATGGTCTGCGACGTCAGTGAATTCCTCGTTGAGTATAGAAACACCACGTCTTGGGAGCACAATCCCATCCGAGTCACCTATGCCGATTCCTGTCACCTGAGGCACGCCCAGGGCGTGATTGATCAACCGCGCGAACTGCTAAACGCCATCCGAGGAGTAGAACTTGTAGAGCTCGAACACCCGGGTGCATGCTGTGGCAGCGCTGGGGTCTATAACATCATGCAGCCGGAGATCGCCGATGCGATACTCGAAAAGAAACTCGAGGATATTGCTGCCACAGGCGCTGAGGTAGTTGTGACCTCAAACCCCGGATGCCAACTCCAGATCATGGCGGGAGCACGCCGGGCAGGGATGCAGGTCCAGGTGTTGCACCTAGTTGAGCTCATCGACCGGTCACGAGCGGTGCACGGAGAAAGACATGCTGTCGCCTGAGGCGCGTCGAGAACTGTGCGATCTTCTACCCCGTGACCAGGTCATATTCGAGCCTGAAGCGCTGCTCACCTACGAACTTGATGCCGGTCATCAGCGCGGCTCGCCCGATGCACTGGTACTGCCAGAGGAAAGAACGCAGGTCCAGAGTGTGGCGCGCTGGGCAGCCAGGCAGCAGATCGCCTTGATCCCGCGTGGTTCAGGCACCGGTTTCACGGCTGGCGCGGTAGCCACGCAGGGCGGAGTGGTGATCGGTTTTTCCCGCATGAAGGGCGTCGGTGCTATCGACAAGGAAGGGCGACTGGTGAGCGCCCAATGTGGGGTGATCACCGCTGAGCTTGACCGGCAGCTCCGTCGATTGGGCTATTTTTATCCTCCTGATCCTGCTAGCATGAGCGTATCCACCCTGGGGGGTAATATCGCCAATAACGCGGGAGGCCCGCATTGCTTTCGATATGGGGTAACCTCAAACTATGTGCAGGGTCTTGAGGTCGTGCTTGCAGATGGTTCTTGCCTTTGCCTGGGAGGACCGGTAGTTGATCCGCCGGAATACGATTTCGTTGGGTTGCTTACCGGATCGGAGGGAACCCTGGGCATGGTCACCCGGGCATGGCTGCGCTTCCGCCGCCTGCCGGAGATGGTCAAGACGATGATGGCGACTTACAAGGATGTAGCCCAGGCGGGGCATGCGATCGCGGGTATGATCTCATCTGGATTTCTCCCCTCCACCCTTGAATTGATGGACGGCACGATGATCGAGCTGGTGGAAAGGTACCTCAATGTCCAATACGCTGAGGGGGCGGGTGCCATGTTAATCATTGACCTGGAAGGACACCGGGAGAGCCTGGAAAAGCAGATGGAGGAGCTGGAGGCGTTGCAGAAGGCTTACTGTCCGCTGGACATTCACATTTCCCAGAGCGAGGCGGAGCGAGAGGAGATATGGGTGGGCAGGCGTAGCGTGGGTGGAGCGGTGGACAGGTTTGGCCCGACGGATGCCCGCTTGGACGTCAGTGTGCCGATCTCCCAATTGCCGCAGGCACTGCAGGGCATGGCGGCTATCGCCAACCGGCATGGATTGCGTATAGCCTTCCTGGGCCACGCCGGCGACGGGAACCTGCATCCGGACCTGTTCTTCCAGGATTCTCCCCAGGATGCGGCCGAACGAGTGGAGAAAGCCGTCGACGAGGTCATGCATTACTGCGCCAAATTGGGCGGCTCCATCACCGGCGAACATGGGGTGGGATTCGAAAAGCGTGAGTACCTGACTGCTTTGTATGGACCGGGGGAGCTGGATTGCATGCAAGAGATAAAGGATATCTTCGATCCTTCAGGACTGCTCAATCCAGGAAAGATCTTCCCCACCATCCGTGGTGAGACTGCGCAACCACCAGTTGCAATGCTCGCAATACCGCCCTCACCGTTCCTGCCCGCAGACGCCCCGGAGGCGGCGGATGGGCTGCGGCTGTTTCAGGATGAAGGTATTCCGGTTTATATCCGTGGTGGGGCCAGCAAATGGCGTGGCGACCCTGATAATGGGGTACTGCTTTCTACCCAGGCGTTGAATGGTGTGGTGCGATTGTCGCCCGATGATCTCTACGTTACTGCGTTGGCTGGCACCCGGCTGGACGGCTTGATGGTACACCTTGCCGATGTGGGTTATTGGATACCCCTTGCCACACCATGGCCACAGTCAACCTTGGGGGGGATCGTGGCCGCCAATCTCAATGCCCCCCTGCGGACGCTTTACGGGTCGGTCAAGGACTGCCTGCTGGCTGTGCAGGTTGCCCTACCCGATGGCCGGCTTCTGCGGTTCGGCAGGCCTTTGCTCAAGGATGTGGCCGGATATGCAATGAGCAGATTGTTCTGTGGATCGTTTGGTACGCTGGGCCTGATCACCGAGTTGAGCCTCAGGATCGTCCCGCTGCCTCGCCGTCGAGCCAGCCTGGCTGTGAATGTGCCGGATATCATTACCGGCCTTGAATGGGCCCGAAAGTTGAATCGTATGGAGAGCCTGAGCTCGGGATTGGTGCTTTATACGGGCAGGGCGACAATGGGCGACGAATCCATGGTGGGGATGAGGCTGGTATTCACGGTGGAAGGCCATCCGCTCGACGTGGAGGCCGAACTAGAGATGGCTCGCCGGGAACTGGAGGGCTCTGGCGCGATGGGGATCGTCGAGACGGAAACTACCAGCGCTGCTTCCTGTTGGGAACGGGTCCTGGCGGCTGGCGAGGTCGTCGTAAGGTCAGCAGTGCAGCCGGGCAAATTTCTCCAGATGGTGAGCTCTTTAGCGCCCTGGCCTGAAGATTGCCCAAGCCTGTTGGATCTGCGCGCCGGAAGCCTGACACTTTCTTTTCAGGATGCAGAGCAGGCACTGGGAATTATGGACCGGATTGGGACTGTTGCCGAGTCCATGGGTGGGTACGTTTGCCCGGTGGCTGGAAGGCGTAGCTTGCTCTTGAATGGCAAGGTTTGGAGGTACCGGTCAGATTCTATCGACCTGATGAGGGCTTTAAAGATAAGGTGGGACCCGGCGAACATCCTGAATCGAGGGGAATTTATCTTATAGGAGACTCGGGCAGCGGAGTGGGAACCCTATGGCACTAGCTTCAGAGAAATGCCTCATGTCGACCGACGTGCGATTGTTTACCGACGCCCAATTGGAAGAAATCCACCTGGCCTCTCTGGAAATTCTAGATCGTACCGGGGTACGGGTATACGATTACGAAGCGGTACGCCTGCTCCAAGATGCGGGATGTCTGATAGCGGATAAAGACCTGGTCAAAATCCCGGCAGCAGTGATCGAAAGGGCGTTACAACATG
>Ga0209172_10001258_pt1 | contig 55784 bp, 46 predicted proteins | sample LarsenN4metaG_FD_184113 | JGI IMG/M metagenome (GOLD analysis project Ga0209172, IMG submission 184113) | Hot spring sediment bacterial and archeal communities from British Columbia, Canada, to study Microbial Dark Matter (Phase II) - Larsen... ...
GACGGTCGCGAGCGCCGCGCCCGAATCGAAGCCGAAGAGGCTGATCGCAGCCGCGACGGCGAGTTCGAAGAAATTGCTGGCCCCGATCAAGGCCGACGGCGCGGCGACGCAGTGCGCTTCGCCGGCGAAAGTTTCGTGGCGCCTATCTGAGGCCGAGCCTCGTGGCGCCGTCGCGGAAGAGTCGGGTCCCGGTTTGGTCGAACTGGAACGCGCGCGCGAAGTTGTCGAAAGCATAGTTGGGCGACATCGCATGGGCGCGCGCGAGAAACTCGCGCGCTTCCTTTAAACGCCCCGCGAGCGCGAGCGAGAACGCCGCAATGCCCTGGATGTGATGGATCGCATTGGGCCGTGTCGCCGCCTTGACGCCCCAGTCGGCCGCCTCGTCGAACCGGCCGAGGCGCACAAGCGCCATGGCGCGCGATCCGAAGATGCCGAAAAGCATCGGGTCGAAGGGGCTCAGCGAACGCGAGGTGTCGGAACAGGCGACTGCTCTCGCGGCATCTCCGGACGTCGCGTGCACGAAGGCGAGATTGTAGTGCGCCAGTGCGAAGTTCGGACTTATCTCCGCCGCCCGCCCGAGCGCGGTAATCGAAGGCTCGTGTCGCCCGCTCAGCCAGAGGGCTCGCCCCATCGCCCAATGCGCCGCCGGATCCCTCTCATCGGCCATGATTGCATCGTTTGCCGCTCTGTAGGCGAGCTCGGTCGCCGCGCTGCGGTCGCCCCACCCCTGAAAGGCGATCTGCCAATGTGTAAAGGAAAGGCCAGCATGAGCGCGCGCGAACGTCGGGTCGAGCCCCACGGCACGCTGGAAGAATCTTTGTCCGAGCTCGTTATCCTCCCGGCTGAAACGGTACATGTGCCAGAGCCCGCGGTGGTAGGCTTCCCAGGCGTCGAGCGAGCTTGGCGGGCGCAGGATCGCCCTGTTGCGCTCCGCTGCTTCGATCTCGCTCGCGACGCTCGCCACAATCCGGTTGCCGATCTCTTCGATGAGCATCAGCGTTTGGCCGATCGTCGGACGCAGCGTGTCGGCCCAGATCACCCGCCCCGACCTGGCCTCGCTGAGACAGGCTTCCACGAGGACACGGCCGTTGCGGCATTCCACTGTTCCGCTCAGAACGTAGTCGACATCCAGAATCCGCCCGGCCTCTTGCGCGCCGATCTGGCGGGACCCGAGCGTGATCATCGTGCCCTGCGCGATGACAAACAGGCAACGCAATTTGGCAAGGCGGCCGATGACGTCGTGCGCGATCGCGTCCGGCAGACCGCCGCTCATCCTCACCTCAGACGACCGATCCTCGAACGGCATCACCGCAATCGAGGCGCGCCGTGCTGGCGCGACGTCCGCAGGTCTGTTGTCCGGCATCGCGACGGCGGAAGGAGGCGGCGCGAGCACCGCTGCGACGCCTTTGTCATGCGGCTTATCCTTGAGCGCGCTCCAAGCCTTGCGCAGCGGTCCGGCGTCCAGTCCTTCCGCCTCGAAGAGCCGGATTGCGGCAGCGAGGTGTTCCTCGCCCGCTCGCACTTTTCCCGCATGCGCGAGTGCCGCAAGAAGTTGCAGGTGACCCCGCCGGTCGAATGGCGACAACTGCACGAGCCTTTCCCGGCACGCGAGGGCCTCCTCGCCGGTGAGGAATTCGGCGAGTCGTTCAAGCAGGCGCACGTGGCAGTCGCGAAGGTGGCGCCGTTGCGCGGCGAGCCAAGTGTCGAACCGGGGACAGCGATCGAGCTCGTGGCCATCGAGGAGATCGCCGTCGATCCGCCCGGCGAGATCTTTGAGCGCGGCCTCGGTCTGCTGCGGTTCCTGCCCCGTTGCCCGCATCAGCTCGAGCGCATCGACGCGGCAACCGGACAGATCGAGGCGAACCTGATCGCCCCGGCGCAGGAGCCGCTTCCGCTGCGGCTCGTCGACCAATGCGCGAATCTTGCTCAGGCACCAGCGCAACTCGCCGCGCGGATCGCTTGCGGCGGCGTCCCACAACAGATCGCACAGGTAGCTGCGTCCGACGCCCTCCGGTGTCAACGCGAGATACGCAAGAAGCGCGCGCACTTTTCGTGACGCCGGCAATGCCAGATCGTACTCACCGCGTGAAATCCGCATCGGCCCGAGCAGCCGGACATCGAGCGTCGGAAGGGCATGCAGCGCGGCAGCTCGTGACGTTTCCACCGACATTCCCACGCTTCCTCCAACGCGGGCGTCCACGACGCGAGGATACTGGTGATGCACTATGTGCCCGATCGACCCTGCTGGCAACTCGCAACGGTCTGCTGATTGCCGCCTCGTCAGGAGCAGGATGGTCGGCGCGAAGATCGACCAGTTCCTGCTGGCGCATCGCACTCACCATGGTCAGGAGTCGAATATGTTGAAGCTCAAGCCGCACTCCACCCAACGATCGCGACATCGATCAGGCGCAATGCCGCCTCGTCCGGGACAGATCGGCTCGGCTGCACGGAGCCTGCAAGCCCTGCCGCCCCACCGCGCGAACGGAGCCTTGGTGAAGCCGAGCGCCAAAGGGTCCCAGATCGCCGGCGGCGCCTTCTTGAACTTGGCACGGTCCTTCGCTGGGCACGGCTTCTCCGCCGTGGGGACCGACGCCGTCGGATGCCCGGGCACCCGGTGCGAGTAGACCTTATTGCAGTGCAAAGAAAGGAACCACGACTATGAGCAATCAAGCAACGAATCCCTCACTCGCCCACCTCGCCACCGTCAAAGGCCGCCAGCAGGCCGCCTGGGGCTCGGGCGATTATTCCATCGTCGGCACGACGCTGCAGATCGTCGGCGAGCAGCTCTGCGAAGCCGTGGACCTGCGCAGCACCGACCGTGTTCTCGACGTGGCCGCCGGTAACGGAAATGCGACGCTTGCTGCCGCCCGCCGCTTCGCCGACGTCGTCTCGACCGATTACGTCGAGACGCTGCTCGAGCGCGGCCGTGCGCGCGCAGACGCCGAGCGCCTGACCGTCGCCTTCCAGGTCGCCGATGCCGAGCAGCTTCCTTTCGCCGATGCGAGCTTCGACGTTGTGCTCTCGACCTTCGGCGTCATGTTTACGCCTGACCAGAAGAAGGCGGCTGGCGAAATGCTCCGTGTCTGCCGCAGCGGCGGCAAGATCGGTCTCGCCAACTGGACGCCCGACGGCTTCATCGGTCAGCTCTTCAAGACGATCGGCAAGTACGTGCCGCCGCCGGCCGGTGTCGAGCCGCCCTCGCTCTGGGGCACGACGGCGCACCTCGCAAAGCTGTTCGAGCACGAGGCATCGGTTTCAGCCGCGACCCGAATGTTCAAATTTCGCTACAAATCCCCGGCCCACTGGCTGTCGATTTTCCGCGGCTATTACGGCCCCGTTCTCAAGGCCTTCGCCGCCATCGAGCCCGACGCGCGTGCTGCGCTCGAGCGCGATCTCCTCGCTCTGATCGAAGCCTTCAACGTCGCTCGCGACGGCACCATGGTGGCACCCGCCAGCTACCTCGAGGTCGTCATCACGAAGCGTTAAGTCGAAGCTGCAACCCCAATCTCGAGGAGTGCGCCATGCACCGACGACACCATCCCCGCCGAACCGGCCGGATGCTTCCGGCGCTTGTGGGAGGCGTCTTTGCTCTTGCGTTCTATCCTTCCGAAGTGAGCGCTTCGGGGCCGAAAGCGCCCTCAACGCAGCGGGCTGAGCCCTGGCTCGGCAAGGTCACCGTTGCCGCGGAGGCGCCAGCGCTCGTTGCGGCGGCGAAGAAGACCGAGGCAGCGGCGGCGAGGACGGCCGCTCTGCCGGGCGGTGCAGATCAGATCAAGTGGTGGTCGACGGGCGGGGCTGCCTACCGTTGGAATGAGATCGTGCTCGAGGAGATGCAGGAGGCGTTCATCGTCCTGCCGATGGCGGCGCGCCAGCTCGCACTCTACCATGCCGCCATCGACGACGCCGTCGCCGGCGCGCGAGGCCACAATGCCGGGCTCACAGCGGGCGCGAAGGCTCAGACCGCTTCCGAGCACGCGGCGGCAGCGGCGGCGGCGTCGGCCATGCTCGCCCATTTCTTTCCGGCACGGGGTGACCACTTCGCCGGTCGGGCCGATGAAGCGGTTCGTGCGCGAAGGGTGAGCGGGGTGGATACGGCCGCCAGCGTCGCAATCGGCGAGGCCATTGGTCGGAAGGTGGCGGCTGCCGCGATCGAGCGTGCGAAGACCGATGGCGGCGATGCGAAATGGACCGGCACCGTGCCTGAGGGAGCCGGGCGCTGGAAGGGCTCGAATCCGATCGCGCCGATGGCCGCAACCTGGAAGCCGTGGGTACTGGCAAGCCCAAGCGAGCTGCGGCCGCCGGCGCCCCCCGCCGTGGACTCGGATCAGGTGAAGTCGGCTCTCGCCGAGCTCAGGAGCTTTCAGCGAACGCCCAAGAGCAATCATCGGGCGGTCTATTGGGAGGTGCACGGCGGCGCCCGCGCGCACATCCTCTGGAATGAGATCGCGCGCATGAAGCTGATGGAGTACGGCATGGGCGAGAGCGACGGCGCCCGCGTGCTGGCGGCGCTGAATATTGCGCTCGCCGACGCCGGAGTTGCGTGCTGGGATGCCAAGTACGCGTTCTGGTACATTCGCCCGCCGCAACTCGATGCCGAGTTGAAGTCGCTGTTCCCGCCCCCGAACCACCCGAGCTACCCGGCGGCACACGGCTGCTTCTCGACGGCCGCCGCCGCCGTCCTCGCCGGGATCTTCACCCGTGATCGCGAGCGCATCCTGGCGCTCGGCAAGGAGGCCGCCGAGGCCCGCGTCTGGGCCGGCATCCACTATCGCTTCGACATCGACGTTGGCCAGGAGATTGGACGCAAGGTCGGGGAGAAGGTGCTCCTGCGAGCGTTCGGCGTTCGGGCGCTCTAAGCGGGACCTGGGTCGCAGCGGTTCGCCTCAATCGCGATCGAGACATTCGGGCTGCCGGTGTGCAAGTGCCGGCAGCCGCGCGCTGCGCCGAAGACGGGATGATGCCGAGAAGCCCAAGAACGCCAACGGAAGCCTATGAAGAGTCTCTAATCCCAGTTGGCGCCCGTCGTGCGACGGCAAGCGACGGCCGAAATTCGAAGGTTCGCCGCCCGCTCGCGACGGTGGGCGGGATTTTTCAGGCGCCGGTCGTTCGGACCGCGGTGCCGGCTTCGTACCAGCCCTTCGTCCGGTTGACGATGGCGACCACCGACAGCATCACCGGCACTTCGATCAGCACGCCAACGACGGTCGCGAGCGCCGCGCCCGAATCGAAGCCGAAGAGGCTGATCGCAGCCGCGACGGCGAGTTCGAAGAAATTGCTGGCCCCGATCAAGGCCGACGGCGCGGCGACGCAGTGCGCTTCGCCGGCGGCGCGATTGAGCAGATAGGCGAGCCCTGAGTTGAAATAGACCTGGATCAGGATCGGCACGGCAAGCAAGAGGATGATGAACGGTTGCGCCAGAATCTGCTTGCCCTGAAATCCGAACAGCAGGACCAGCGTCGCGAGCAGCGCCAGGATCGACACCGGCTGCAGGCGGCCGAGCAGGTCCTTGAGCGCGCTGTCCCCGCCGCGGGCGAGCGTCGATCGCCGCACGGCCTGCGCGATGATCACCGGCACGACGATGTAGAGGATGACTGAGAGAAGCAGCGTTTCCCAGGGCACCGTGATCGCCGACAGGCCAAGCAGCAGCGCCACGATCGGCGCGAACGCGAAGATCATGATCACGTCATTAAGCGCCACCTGGCTCAACGTGAAGTGCGGCTCCCCGTCGGAAAGATTGCTCCAAACGAACACCATCGCGGTGCAGGGCGCCGCCGCCAGCAGGATGAGCCCGGCGATGTAACTGTTGATCTGGTCTGCCGGCAGGTAAGGGCGAAACAGCCAGCCGATGAACAGCCAGCCGAGCAGCGCCATCGAGAAGGGCTTCACGGCCCAGTTGATGAAGAGCGTCACACCGATGCCGCGCCAATGTTCGGTCACGCCGGCGAGCGCGGCGAAGTCGATCTTGACGAGCATCGGAATGATCATCAGCCAGATGAGCACCGCGACAGGCAGATTCACCTGGGCGATCTCGGCCGCGCCGATGGCCTGAAAAAATCCCGGCGCCAGCCAGCCGAGCGCGATTCCGGCGACGATGCACAGGGCGACCCAGAGGGTCAGATAGCGTTCGAACTTCGACATGGTGTGCGTTCTTCTCGTTCGATGGGCTCTTGATTGCGCGCTGTGGGCAGGTTCAATCGGCCGAAGCGCCGCGTCGAAGGGCAACGGCTCCAATGCGTGCGAGCGCCGCCGCCAGCTCCGGCCCCTCCCTGGTGCCGTCGGGAAGCGCCAGGAGCGCGGATATGCGCTGGCGCATGGCATCGAACGCCTCGGCGAAGGCCCGCTCCTTGTCGCTGATCGCTCCTTCGACCGCCGCCGGATCGGGAATCCCCCAGTGGGCGGTGACCGGCCGGCCCGGCCAGAGAGGGCACGACTCGCCGGCGGCGTTGTCGCAGACGGTGATCACGATGTCCATGCGCGGGGCATCCGGGCCCGCGAACTCGCTCCAGCTCTTCGAGCGCAGCCCGTCCGTCGGATAGCCGTGTCTCTTAAGCGCACTCAAGGCCAACGGATTGACCACGCCCTTGGGCGAGCTTCCCGCCGAGAATGCAAGGAATCGTCCGGCGCCGTCCCGCCGCAGGATTGCCTCGGCAAGAATTGAACGTGCCGTATTGCCGGTGCAGAGGAACAGGACATTGGTCGGTCGGATCGTCATCGTCATGCCGGACTACGGTCTCTGGAATTTCGAAGCTTCTAGAATTAGTGTTGCATCCGGTCAAGATTCCAATTATGACACTTCCATGAAACTCGATGATGCAGCAGCGCGCCTGGAAGCCCTCGGCAACCCGACCCGGCTTCGCATTTACCGGGCCCTCGTCAAGGCGGGAGACGGCGGAATGACCGTCGGCAAGCTGCAAGCGCGCCTCGACATCGCACCCTCAACCCTCTCCCACCATCTGAAATCCATGTTGATTGTCGGCCTCATCTCGCAGGAGCGTCAGTCGACCACTCTGATCTGTCGCGCCAACTACGACGTGATGCGCTCTCTCGTCGAATTTCTCGTGGACGAGTGCTGCGCCGAGGGCGTTTGCCCGCCTGCCATCTCGAAGGCGGATGCCGCCTGAGCGTTTGATCTGAAATTCGAAACTTCTGGAAGGATCGCGTCATGAGCAAGTCCACGAAGTCCGTTGCCATCATCGGAGCCGGCCCGGTCGGTCTCGCCGCCGCCGCCCATGCGCTCGAGCGCGACCTCAAGCCGATCGTTCTCGAAGCGGGGCCGGAAGCCGGTCACGCAGTCCGTCAATGGCGCCATGTGCGGATGTTCTCGCCCTGGGAATACAACATCGACAAGGCGGCCGAGCGCCTGCTCAACGAGGCTGGCTGGAACGCGCCCGACCCGAAATCCTATCCGACCGGCGGGGATCTCATCGCGCATTACATCGCACCGCTCGCGACCCGAACCGTGCTCAGGGACCACATCAAGGTCTCCGCGCGCGTGACGGCGATCAGCCGTGTCGGCTTTGACAAAGTGAAGTCGAAAGGCCGCGAGGCGGCCCCGTTCGAGATCCGCTATCGCAATGGAAAGGGGACGGAGAAGCTGACGGCGGATGCCGTCATCGATGTCTCCGGCACATGGTTCTCGCCCAGTCCTTCGGGCGGCAACGGCCTGCCGGCGATCGGCGAGGCTGAACAAGCCCGCCGTCTTGCCTACGGCATGCCGGACGTGCTCGGCGCCGATCGTGGCCGCTATGCCGGCCGCACCGTCGCCGTCCTCGGCGCCGGACACTCGGCGATCGGGACGCTCATCGATCTTGTCCGGCTGAAGGACGAGGTCCCTGGCACGGATGTCATATGGCTCCTGCGCGGGGATCGTCCCGAAAAAGCCTTCGGCGGCGGGGCCAACGATAAACTGGCCGCCCGCGGCGAGCTCGGCGCCGCCTTTGCTCGTCTCGTCGCCGCAGGGCGCCTGCAGGTGGAGACGGCCTTCTCCGTCACGCATTTGACCGAGCGGGATGGCCGCCTGCGCATTGCAGCGGGTTCCGCCTGTTGCGGGCGCCATGTGATGGTCGATGAACTGATCGTTGCGACGGGATTCCGGCCCGACTTGGGCTTTCTCTCAGAGCTCAGGCTCTCGCTTGACCCCGCGCTCGACTGTCCGGTCACGCTTGCGCCGCTGATCGATCCGAACGAGCATAGTTGCGGCACGGTGCGACCGCACGGGGCGCGCGAGCTGGCGCATCCAGAGCCCGCGTTCTACATCGCTGGCATGAAGTCCTACGGCCGCGCGCCGACGTTTCTGATGTTGACCGGCTATGAGCAGGTTCGCTCCATCGTCGCGGATATTGCCGGCGACAAGGAAGCGGCCCTCCGTGTCGATCTCGTGCTTCCGGAGACGGGTGTGTGCTCCCGCTCGCCGGTCGACGAAGCCGAGGGCTGCTGTGGCGGCCCCGCGAAAACGAACGTCGCCGCCTGCTGCGCCGCCGATGAGACCGCGAAGCTCGAAGGCAAGGCTGGCTGCGGCTGCGATCCGCAATCGCAGTCGCCGCCAGGGAAGGCGTCGGCCTGCTGCGGATGAGCCCGGCCGCGCCTTTCGGGCGGGCGTGCAAGCACGAATTGCCGCTGCGATGGTGCGAAGGCAGCAAAGCAGGGGGCGGGTTGGGACCGCAGCCCCTGCGAAGCCGCTCGCCCAATCGCTGCCCGTCGGTCAGTCCGCCATTATTGCTTACCCCGGCGAGATGGGCGGCGAGCGCGTGCGGCTTGGCGCAGGGAGACGTCGGCCGCGCCCTCACGCCGGCGCGAAGATGTCGTCCTTGGCCTTGCCGACGGGCTTGGGCACCTCGACGGGACCGGCGAAAGCGGCATCGCGTTGCATCACCGGCAGCACGCGCTCGGCAAAGAGGCGCATGTTGAGTTCGGCTTGATCGGGCGGCATGCGTCCATAGGAGAAGTCGCACACGACATGGTCCGTGCCGGTCAGCCGCTGCAACTCGCCGAGCTGCTGGATGCAGTCGTCCGGCGTGCCCACGATCTGGATGCCGACGTAGAACTCCGTCATTTTTCGCCGCTCGTTCGGGTCCTTGAGCTTGCTGTAGGTCTTCGCCATCTTGCCGTAGGACTCGTAACCTTTGACGCTGCCGAGGTGGCCGTCCGAGAATTTGTAATGCGCGTCGATCGAATCCCACTTGGCACCGAGAAACTGCATCGCGCGCTCGCGCGCCTCGCTGCGGGTTGGTGCGCATGAGACGTTTGTCAGGATCACTGGCGGCGTCGGCGTGTGACCGACACCGATGGCGATCTGGCGGTAGCTCTCGATATCGGCGGCTGCCTTCTTCCATTCGTTCTGCATGATCACCATCATGCCGAATCCGAGCTTGGCCATGATCTCGGCTGACTCCGGTGACACCGAGGAGGCATAAAATCGCGTCTCGGGCCGCGACATGGGTCTTGGACGGATCGACATGCGCGGGATCTTGTAGAATTCACCATCCCACTCGAAGACCTCCTCGCGCAGCGCCTTCACCACGAGCTGTGCGGCCTCCGAAAAGCGTGCGCGCGCCTCCTCCATGGGAACGCGGAAGCCTGCGTACTCGACGCTCGCCGCGCCGCGGCCGAAACCGAACATGCAGCGTCCGCGGCACAGGAGGTCGAGGTAGGCGATCTGCTCCGCCACCCGGATCGGGTCTTGCCAGGGAAGCACGATGACGCAGGTGCCGAGCGTGATGCGCTTCGTTTTGGCGGCATAGTAGGCGAGGAGCTGCAGCGGGCTCGGCGACATGGAGTAGCCGGTGAAGTGGTGCTCGAGCGCAAAAAGCGAATCGAAGCCCAGGGGTTCGGCGAGGTCCGCCAGCGCAAGATGCTCGGCGAGCACGGAAGAGTCGGGGCGTCCGGGCTCCGCGAGGACGCTGATGTCAGTGCCGATCCTCATGGCGTTTCTCTCCTGCTTGTCGTTTCGTTCTTGCCGGTTCGCTCCCGAGGCCTGGGTCCATGACCGGGCGCGCGGATCCGAGTTCGGACGCCTCGCTTCCCCGGACGGCGCGCAACTTGCGCTGTCCGGGACCATGCGATGACGCGATGCGTTACGCCGGACGAAGCGCCGCCTTTCGCTTCACGACCTAGCGCGACGCCTGCCGGTCCAATCAACGAGGCGGGAGGCCGGAGGCGGATGACCGGCGCCCGCGGCAGCATCCGCGCCTCCGCCTTCGCCATCTGCACCGTTCCTCGCCGCCGTCGGCTCGCTCGCATCGGTCGGCTTTCGATTGTTAAGCAAGTTTATCAGTAGAATGTCGTGGCGGAAGCGGCAACCCGGGCGAACCCGCTTCGCGTCGCACGCGGTGCATTCCAGTCAGTCTATTTCGAGAGGCCGACCAGATAGGCCGCGATCGCCTGTCGCTCTTGCGGATCGGGAACATGATGGGTCTCGAGAAACTTGCTCAGCGACGCGAGCTTCGCCTCCGTCGAGTTGCCTTTAACGGCGCGCGCCAGGGTCGTTGCGCGGGAATGGCAGCTCGAGCAACGGGCCTTGAAGAGAGCTTCGCTGGCCATCGCACGTGACCATATCGCGGTACTCTCTAACGCCAGGACACACGGAAGTATGCAAAGCCATCGAAGGTGCATCGCTCAGTTCCTGTAGGCGGCGGGTCCTCTACCAACGAAAACCGAATGCGAACGTTGCGGCCACGATCGCCATGAGGATCGATACGACATGCCTGCGGCGCTCTCTGTCCAGCCGGCTTTGCCCTGCCACGTAGTCGAACCGCTCGTAGTGAATTGCTCTTTGAGGCACGCCGCGCTCGATCAGCCGGTCCGTTGCCAGCTCCATCATCGAAGCCGGTCCGCAGACCATCGCGGTGACCGTGCGCGGTTCGACGCCCGCAACCAGGGTGTCGATCTCGGCGCCGGTCAAGCGGCGCGCCGGCTTTCCCGCGCCAGGGTCCTCATCGACGTGGTAGGCGGTTGTGAGATTTAGGACCCTTGAAAGGTCCTCGATCCTCTCCTGCATGGCCAGCCCATCGGCCGAACGCACGGCATAAAGCAGCCGGAATGCCCGCCGATCGCCGTTCAACGCTGCCTCCTCGAGCATTCCGAGTATGGGAGCAATGCCGACGCCGCCTGCGATCATGACGATGACCGCGCCGTCGTCGGGGAGCACGAAGCTTCCGTGCGGTCCATCGAGCGCGACCTTGGTGCCGGGAACGCGATGGTGGAGCGCCGCAGTGCAGTCCCCGGCCTCTCGCACGATGAATCGCAGCCGCGGGAGTTCGGCGCCGCTCGATGCAATCGAGAAGGGGTGGTCATGAAACGGCGGGCGGTGGGGTGCGATTGTCAGCCACACGAATTGTCCGCCGCGGAACGTGAGGCTCGAAGTGCCAGTGGCGCGCAGCGTAAGTTCGATCACGTCCTGCGCAATTCGCCGTACGCTTTCGACCTGCCATCCCCCTCGCGCCATGACCACGGGCCTGACGAGATAGACCAGCACGACCGAAACGACCGCGATCAGCGCGAGGAGTGCCCAGGCCATCCGGACGATCGGCGCCTCCGCGTAACCGCCGACTCCCAGAGCGTGGTGCAGCATGAGCGCCCCCGTCGCCACCGCGGCCGGCCCGTGCAAGACGCGCCAGAACTCGTAACGAACGGGCAGCCTTGGGCGCCAGAGAGCGAACATCGTGACAAACGCGAGGAGTGCCAGGGCCAGCACGCCGCTGCGCAGGCGGCCGCTGGCGAGCATGTTGCCGATCCGATGAAGGCCCGCTTGCGGATCGGCAAGCAGCGTCGGCGCTACATAGGCGAGGGGATGCAGGAGGGCAGCGGCAAGCGCGAGCATCGCGGCGATTCGATGAAATCCCATGGTGCGATCGATGCCGATGCGGCCCGAAAGGGCTTCGAAGCGCCCCGACGAGACGAACTGGAGCAGAAGCACCGCTCCCGCCAGCATTCCGAGCGCACTGCTGATCTCCGAGGCCCGCGCGGCGGGCGCCACCCTGCTCGCCACCGCGGCGATCATGGGCAGCAGAGCAAGAAGGACAAAGCCGGCGACCAGGACAGGCACGGGGAGGCCCCGTGGCCGCCGGCCAGGCGGCCGGCCGGCGTGCGCTCCCGAATGATCTTCGCTCATGGATCCTCATCAGGGAATTGCCCGGCCGCCGCCGCGAGTTCTCCGCGCCGATCGAGGTCGGACGACATCAGTCGGAACCGCCGCCAGCTCAATCGAAGGCCTTTCCTGGCTCGATCCCGATCGCACGCAGGAGCTTGGCAAGCGGACAGAACCCCGTAAATGCCGACTGCATAAGGTTGGCGCCAACAAAGGCGGTCAGCCACAGCCAGTAGGGACTGTGCAGGTAAGCGAGGGCAAGGGACAGCAGAACCATGCATCCTGCAAAAGCAAGGACAAGACGATCGATCGTCATGGCACTCTCCAGGTCTCGGATGGGCAGGCGTCGGGACCGCGACGGAATGTCACCGGCGCCGCGCGGCTCGTTTCGCGGCTGCGCTCAATACGAACCAGCGCACTCGCCGATGCCGTCGCCATCACCCTTTTCCCAACATTGTTAGCCATGGGCCATGACCTCTCCTGCTGATCAAGATCAACGACGGTTGCCGGCGTGCGCGGAAATCCTCCGTCGGGTTGCAGCGCGCTTGGGCGCGCCCACAATCCCGCCAGGTGGCGAAGGAGCCGTCGGCGTGCGACCTTGCGAAGACGGAATGAAAGCGCTTGAACATTCAAGATAGCTAATTTAGATATAATGAATATAAAGACCGCCTCAAACGGGGAACATCATGTTTCGGATGCGATCGGTCGCCATGGCCGCAGGACTGGCGATTGCGGCTCTGACATCGGGCTGCGGAGAGAAGGAGGACGGCCGCAAGTCAGAGGCTGCTGGCCCAGCGTCGCCGACGGTCGCCTACACCGTAAGAGAGCAACAGGTCGAGGATCTTAAGGCCGTCCTGGCCACGGTTCGAAGCAAGAAAGTCGTCGAAGCCCGAGTGCGCACGCCGGGAACGGTCGTCACCTTGAATGTTGCTGAGGGCGCTCATGTCGAGGCCGGACAGGTGCTGGGCGTCGTGGCCGACCCCAAACTCGCATTGCGCATCAAAGCGTCGGATGCACAGATCGTCGCCCTCGAATCGCGCCTCGCCAATGCCAAGGCGGACCTCGAGCGGACGACCGAGCTGCAGCGGCGCGGGGTCGTTCCGCAGTCCCGTCTCGATCAGGCAAAGACCGCGTTCGACGTCGCGGCAAACGAGTTGGCCGCGGCCCGCTCGGAGCGAGCCGTCATCGAACGCCAGGCGGAGGAAGGTCAGGTGCTGGCGCCGTCCGTCGGCCGTGTCATCCGCGTGCCGGTGACGGAAGGCAGCGTCGTCCTGCAAGGCGAAAGCATCGCGACCATCGCGGCCAACGAGTATCTCCTCCGCCTCGAGGTGCCGGAACGGCACGCCCGCTTCATGAAGGTCGGGGACGTGCTCAAGGTGGGGCAGCGCGGTCTCGGGCCGGACCAGCAGGCCATCGCCGAGGGTCGCATCGTCCAAGTCTATCCGGAAATCCAGAACGGCCGTGTCGTCGCCGACGCCGAAGTGGGCGGTCTCGGCGACTATTTCGTCGGTGAGCGAACCCTCACCTGGATCTCCGCCGGCAAGCGCACGTCCGTGCTCGTGCCCGAAGAGCTCACGTTCAAACGCTTCGGCCTCGATTACGTTCGCCTCCTGGCCGACGACCGTCCGATCGACGTCGTCGTGCAGTTGGGGCAGGTCTCTCCGGCCGAGACGGCGCAAGGGCGTCTCGTTGAGGCGCTGGCCGGCCTGAAGTCCGGCGACAGGCTGGTGCGGCCATGACCGATACACCTGGCACAGCGTCTTCGCCGAATGTCGCAAGCGCGCCGTCGCTCGGCGTATCCGGCTACCTGACGCGCGCCTTCATTGGCTCGCCGCTCACCCCTCTCTTCCTGCTCGCGGCGCTCGCGCTCGGTCTCGTCGCTCTTCTTGCGCTGCCGCGTGAAGAGGAGCCGCAGATCTCGGTCCCCATGGTGGACATCATGGTCCGCGCCGACGGCCTCAGAGCCGAGGACGCCGTCCGCCTCGTCACGGAACCGCTCGAGACCATCGTCAAGGCCATCAACGGCGTCGAGCACGTCTACTCCAACACGCTCGATGACCGCGTGCTCGTCACGGCCCGCTTCCTCGTCGGCACGAAGTCCGACGAAGCGATCCTGCGCGTCCACGAGAAAGTGCGCGCCAACATGGATCGGATTCCAATCGGAATCCCCGAGCCTCTGATCGTGGGGCGAGGCATCGATGACGTTGCGATCGTGACGCTGACGCTCGCGCCAAGGAGCGGGGCCGCGGAGCGATACCAGGACAACGTCCTCTATCACATGGCCGAGAATCTGCAGACCGAGCTCGCCAAGCTCCCGGATGTGGGGCTGACGTACATCGCAGGCGGTCGGCCCGATCAGATCCGGGTCGAGCCGGACCCTGAAAGGCTCGCGCTTTATGGCGTCACCCTGCAGCAGCTCATCGCGAAGGTTCAGCAGGCCAACCGTTCATTCCAGGCGGGCCGCGTTCGCGAGAACAACCGCAGCGTTGCCGTCGCCGCCGGCCAGACGCTCTCGGGGATGCCGGACGTAGGGCTCTTGCTCATCGGCACGCGGGACGGTCGCCCCGTTTATGTGCGCGATGTCGCCACGGTAGCTGTGTCGGGAAAGCCTCTCGAGCGGCAGGCGTGGCACTTCCGCAAGTTGGCCGCCGGCGGACTTGAGCGGGTCCCCGCCGTCACGGTCGCGGTCGCCAAGCGCGCCGGCGCCAATGCCGTGGTCATCGCCGAGCGCATTCTTGAGCGGCTCCACCAGGTTCAAGGCAAGATTGTCCCGGAGGACGTCGAGGTCATCGTCACGCGCAACTACGGCGAGACCGCAAACGAAAAGGCCAATGAGCTGCTCTACCATCTCGGCCTGGCGACGGTCTCGATCGTCCTGCTCGTCGGCATTGCGATCGGCTGGCGCGAGGCGATCGTGGTGGCGATCGTCATTCCGGTCACGATCCTGCTGACATTGTTTGCCTCCTGGATTCTCGGCTACACCATCAATCGCGTCAGTCTGTTCGCGCTGATCTTTGCCATCGGAATCCTCGTCGACGACGCGATCGTGGTGATCGAGAACATCGCCCGGCACTGGGGGATGTCCGACGGGCGCAGCCGCACGGCGGCCGCCATCGAGGCGGTCGCTGAGGTGGGCAATCCGACCATCGTCGCGACGCTGACCGTCGTCGCGGCCCTCCTGCCCATGCTGTTTGTGTCGGGGCTGATGGGGCCTTACATGAGCCCGATCCCGGCCAATGCATCGGCGGCCATGATCCTGTCGTTCTTCGTCGCGGTCATCGTGACGCCATGGCTGATGCTCCGCCTCGGCGGCGGCGCTGCGCATGGCGCCGGCCATGAGCACGGTGAGGCCGCGGACGGCGGCCGTCTCGGACGCGCGTACGCGACGGTTGCCAGACCGATCATCGCATCCCGCGCCGCGGCCTGGCGCTTTCTTGGCCTGATCGGAGTCGCGACCGCGCTGTCGCTGTCGCTCTTTGGCTTCAAGCTCGTCACCGTGAAGCTGCTTCCCTTCGACAACAAGTCCGAGCTGCAAGTCGTCGTCGACTTGCCGCGCGGAAGCTCGCTCGAGGAGACGGATCGCGTTTTGCAGGATGCGGCGCTGCGCCTCGCCGACCTCGGCGAACTCGCGTCGATCCAGGCGTACGCGGGCACCGCTGCTCCGTTCAACTTCAATGGGCTCGTGCGCCACTACTATCTCCGAAACGACGCCGAGCAGGGTGATCTCCAGATCAATCTGACGCCAAAGTCCGCGCGCAAGCGCGCGAGCCATGAGATTGCCCTTGAGGTCCGCAGGCGGCTGAAGGGCCTTAAGGTGCCGGAGCACACCTCGATCAAGGTGGTGGAGGTCCCGCCCGGACCGCCGGTCATTGCGACGTTGCTCGCCGAGATCTACGGGCCAGACGCCGAGACGCGCCGCGCCGTTGCGCGCGAGGTGCGCTCCATTTTCCGGTCGGTGCCCTTCATCGTCGATGATGACGACAGTTTCGGGGTCCAGGCCAGCCGCCGGCGCATTGCCATCAACCAGGACAATCTTGAATTTTACAAAGTCGACGAGCGCGACGTCTACGACAGCCTGCAAGCTCTGCTGTCGGGCGTCCCCGTCGGCTACTCGCACCGTGGCGGCGGTCGGCATCCAATCGAGATTGCGGTGCAGCTTCCGAAATCGGGTCTCGCCCTGTCGGCCCGGACGCTCTCGATTCCGGTGCCGGCCAATGCGCTCCCGGGCGAACGCTCGATCGTCGAGCTGGGCGATGTCGTCCGCGTCAACGAGGAGAAGGCATCGTTTCCGATTTTCCGTCACAACGGGCGGGCCGCCGAAATGGTCATGGCCGAGCTTGCCGGCGACTTCGAGGCGCCCATCTATGGAATGCTGGCCGTTGCCGACAAGATCAGGAGTCACGAATGGGGCTCGCTCGGCCGGCCCGTGATCGCGCTGCACGGTCAGCCGCAGGACGAATCGCGGCCCGTTCTTCTCTGGGACGGCGAGTGGGAGGTGACCTATGTCACGTTCCGCGACATGGGGGCGGCCTTCGCCGTCGCGTTGCTTGGGATCTACATTCTGGTCGTCGCGCAGTTCGGCTCGTTCAAGCTGCCGCTCGTTATCCTGACCCCGGTGCCGCTCACGTTGATCGGCATCATGCTCGGGCATTGGCTGTTCCGCGCTCCGTTCACGGCGACGTCCATGATCGGCTTCATTGCTCTCGCGGGCATCATCGTGCGCAACTCGATTTTGCTCGTCGACTTCATCCGCCATGCCAGGACGCCCGATAAGCCGCTGCGAGACATCTTGATCGAGGCCGGCGCGGTGCGCTTCAAGCCGATTCTGCTCACCGCATTGGCCGCCATGATCGGCGCGGCAGTGATCCTTGCCGACCCCATCTTCCAGGGACTTGCGATTTCGCTCCTCTTCGGGCTTGCCTCCGCGACGCTGCTCACGGTGCTCGTCATCCCGGCGATCTACATCGTGTTGCGAGACGATGGGCGGCCCTCATCGCGCGACGCTCACTGACCGTCGCGACGGTATCCGAAGCGGCGGGCCGCCATCTCGTGCAAGGCGCGACGAAACCCTGTCGATTGAGTGCGGGCGGGCCCGTGTCGGGCAGCGCTCCCGCCGGTCACGGTCACGTCGAGGTGCGCGACATGGGCCCCGACAACGTCGCTCTCGACGTCTCGGAGACGGCTGGGTCGGAGCGCCGAGCTGCACGGCAATGGAGGCGTAGGGGCTGGCGCTTGTTCGCGCGGGCGATGCGGAGCGTCGGGAGACCAGCTATCGCTTCGCCCATGCCAACAGCCGCGGCCGGCATCAGGCTCGCTTGATGGGGAAAGACCCCGCGATCCCGTCTGTCGACTGCTGAAGTAGAGCTCCGGGATTGGCCGACGGGTTGCAGACCACCGTCCGGACATCGACCGGACGGAGATCGGAAGGCTCACGGTTGCGATCGCCGCCTCCGCGCGCGCTCATTAAGACGTATGTCGCAGTGAGCGGCCCGGATGCGTCGCTTTTGATTGATCGTGGACCTGCATCGGCTATCTAACACTCATGGGAGATTTCCTACTCTTAGCGATTCTGCTTTGTCCCTTCGCCGGGGTGCCGCTCGTGGTCGCCGCCGCCCGGCGAACGCGCCCCGCTGCCGCCTGGATGGCGGCCGCGGTCATGGCGCTCGGCCTCGCCGCATTGGCCCCCCGCATCCCCGCCGTCATGTCGGGTGACATCGTATATTTACGGATGCGCTGGCTGCCGGAATGGGGCCTCGACGCGGCACTGCGTCTCGATGGTCTCGGGCTGATGTTCGCGCTTCTCATCCTCGGCATCGGGCTGCTGATCGTGCTCTATGCGGCCTACTACCTTCCCGAGGACGACCGTCTTGGACGCTTCTACGCGCTCCTTCTCGCCTTCGCCGGCGGAATGCTCGGCGTCGTGCTCGCCGAGAATCTCCTCTTCATGCTCGTCTTCTGGGAAATCACGAGCCTCACATCGTTCCTGCTCATCGCCTACAAGTACAAGGCACATGATGCGCGCATCGCCGCGCGGATGTCGCTTGCCGTGACGGGCGGGGGCGGCTTGGCGCTGCTCGCCGGCTTGCTTCTGCTGGGTCACATCGCCGGCAGCTTCGAGCTCACCGAGATTCTCGCCAGAGGCGACGCGATCCGGGCGCATCCTCTCTATCCCGTGACGCTCGTCCTCACTTTGCTCGGCGCCTTCACCAAGTCCGGCCAGTTTCCGTTTCATTTCTGGCTGCCGCACGCCATGGCGGCGCCGACCCCCGTGTCGGCCTATCTGCATTCGGCGACGATGGTCAAAGCCGGCGTCTTCCTCCTGGCCCGGCTTCATCCGGCTCTCTCCGGCACTGACCTGTGGCTGATCCTGGTCGGGACCACCGGCGCGGTGACGTTTGCCTACGGCGCCTACGTCGCGCTCCTCAAGCACGACTTCAAAGGACTGCTCGCCTATTCCACGATCAGCCACCTGGGCCTGATCACGCTGCTTTTCGGGCTCGACACGCCGATGAGCGCCGTCGCGGCGGTGTTCCACATCATCAACCACGCAATCTTCAAGGCATCGCTGTTCATGGCGGCGGGCATCATTGACCACGAATGCGGCACCCGCGACATGCGGCGCATCAACGGCATGTTCAAGTACATGCCCTGGACCGCGGCGCTCGGCATCCTCGCCGCCGGATCGATGGCGGGCGTGCCGCTGCTCAACGGCTTCCTGTCGAAGGAGATGTTCTTCACCGAGACGGTCGGTCATCCGGCATTCGAAGGCTACACCAGATGGGTGTTGCCGGCGTTTGCAACATTGGCCGGCATGCTGTCGGTCGCCTACTCGGCGCGCTTCGTGCATGACGTCTTCTTTAATGGCGAGCCGGTCAACCTCCCGAGGACGCCGCATGAGCCGCCGCGCTGGATGCGGCTGCCGGTCGAGATTCTGGTCGCGCTGGTGCTGCTCGTCGGGCTTTTGCCGCAATTCTCCGTCGGGCCGATCCTGGCCGCGGCCGCGGCCGCCGTGCTGCCAGCAGGGGTTCCGGAATTCAAGCTTGCTGTCTGGCATGGCTGGAACCTGCCGCTCGCCATGAGCGGGGCTGCCTTCGGCCTCGGCCTGATGCACTATCGGTACCGTCACCGGCTCTTCGCTCTGCATGACGCGTATGCCCCGAAGATCGCGAGCCCCGTCGCCTTCGAGCGGGCCTATCGTGACGCGGGGAGGGTCGCGACCTGGCTTCTGCTCCGCATCGACAATCGCTCGCTGCAACGCTACCTGGCGCTGGTCATCGTCTTCGCCGTCATCCTCGGCGCGTGGGCGTGGTCGGGCATTCCGGGACGGTCCCTGGCGGGTGCGCTGCCGGCGAGTCCGGTGGATGCGGCCGCCGTCGCCGCGCTCGTCGCGCTCATCGTCGGCGCGCTCGGCACGGTGATCTGGCATCGTGCCAGGCTGGTGGCGATCATTTTCCTGAGCGTCGTCGGACTGGTTGTCTCGCTCGCCTTCATCCGATTGCGGGCTCCCGATCTTGCGTTGACACAGCTCTCTGTCGAAGTGGTGACCATCGTCCTGTTGCTGCTCTCGCTACGCTTCCTTCCCGGAGAGGCCGCTGAACGCAGCTCGACCTTCCGCAAGCTGCGTGACGGTGGTCTGGCTCTGCTCGGCGGAGCTGGCATCGCGGGCTTGACCTACGCCATGCTGACGCGGCCGTTCGAAACGATCTCGGGCTACCACCTCGCCAATGCCTACCCGCAGGGCGGCGGTACCAACGCCGTCAACGTCATCCTGGTGGATTTCCGAGGGTTTGACACCCTGGGCGAGATCGCCGTTCTCGCCATGGCGGCGCTCGGACTGCACGCCCTTCTCGAAGGCCTCAGGCTGAAGCCTCATGTGCCAAGCGCCATGAGCGACGCCGACCGCCACCCCATCATGCTGACGCAATTGATGCGGCCGCTGTTGCCGCTGGCGATCGCCGTTTCCATCTACATTTTCCTGCGTGGTCACAACCTGCCGGGCGGCGGGTTCATCGCAGGTCTCGTCGCCGCGATCGCGCTCATGCTGCAATTCATGGCGAGCGGCATCGACTTCGCGACCGAGCGCATTCGCCTCGATTACGTCCGCGTTCTCGGGGCCGGTCTGCTGACAGCGACCGCCACCGGCCTCGCGAGCTGGCTGTTCTCTCGACCGTTTCTGACCAGTGCTTTCGGCTACGTATCCCCCCCGCTCATCGGAAAATTCGAGATTGCCTCCGCCATGGCCTTCGATCTCGGGGTCTTCCTCGTCGTGGTCGCCAGCGTCCTGCTGGCGCTCGCAGAGCTTGGAACGCTGAGCCGCCGCGAAGTCAATCGCGCCGCATGCAGCCGTGAGGAGGTCTGATCAAATGGAGCTCGTCGTATCGGCTGCAATCGGCATCGTGACCGCCGCGGGCCTCTATCTGATCCTGCGATCAACGACATTCTCGGTCATACTCGGACTGACACTTCTCTCTTATGCCGTGAATGCCCTGATCTTCGTCTCCGGGCGGCTCGGCGCCACGACGCCGCCCCTCACTCTGCCGGGCGCCGCCGGACATGCCGACCCGCTGCCGCAGGCCCTGGTCTTGACTGCCATCGTCATCGGCTTCGGCATGACGGCCTACCTTGTTGCGCTGGCTCTCAAGGCCAAGGGGGAAAGCGACAGTGATCACGTCGATGCTCGGGAGGAGCGGTGAGCCATCTCCCAATTCTTCCCATCCTGATTCCGTTTGTGACGGCCGCAGCGCTGCTCGTGTTGCGACAAACGGCGGCTCGATCAAGGCGCGTGCTGTCGGCGGCATCGCTTGCGGCTCTTGTTGGCAGCTCCATCCTGCTCGTGATTGCGGTGGATGACGGGCTGATCCGCACCTATCGGGTCGGGGACTGGCCGGCTCCCTTCGGCATCGTTCTCGTCGCCGACCGGCTGGCAGCGCTCATGGTCGCACTCACCGCAATGCTCGCGGTTGCCGCCTCCCTCGCCGCAGCATCCGGCCTCGATGCCGCCGGCCGGCATTTTCATGCGTTCTTTCACTTGCAGCTGGCCGGATTGAATGGCGCCTTTCTGACCGGCGACCTGTTCAATCTGTTCGTCTTCTTCGAGATCTTGCTGCTTGCATCCTACGCGCTGCTCGCGCATGGCGGAGGGCTCGAGCGCACGCGCGCAGGTCTTGCCTATGTCGTCATCAACCTGACCGGTTCGGCTCTCTTCCTCATCACCCTCGGATTGACCTATGGCACGCTCGGAACGCTGAACATGGCCGATCTGGCTTATGTTCTGCCGAGGGTCGCGCCCGAAGACCAGCCGCTCGTGCGCACGACCCTCGCGCTGCTTGCGACCGTTTTCGTCCTCAAAGCGGCACTGTTGCCGCTCGGGTTCTGGCTGCCGCATGTCTATGCCGCGGCTTCCCTGCCGGCCGCGCTCTTGTTCGTCGTCATGACCAAGGTCGGGGTTTACGCCCTGCTCAGGGTCGCGACGGTCGGTTTCGCGACGGCAAGCTATTCAGCCGACATTCTCAGTCCGTGGCTTTTCTGGCTCGCCATAGGAACTATTGCCCTTGGCGCAATAGGTGCGCTCGCCGCGGTTCGCTTCGCGACCGTCGTCGCGAGCATCGTCATCATCTCGAGCGGCACCTTGCTGATCGGTGTCGCCGACGGCGGTGCGCCCGCACACGCGGCCACGCTGTTCTATCTGATCAACACGACAGCGGTCGCTGGCGGTCTCTTCCTTATCTCCGACATGATGGCCCGCCAGCGCGGGTCTGCCAGCGACGCTCTTGAGAAAGGACCCCATCTCGCCGCCGCTCGCATGTTGGGCGGCGCATACTTGTTTCTTGCCGTGGCAGCAAGCGGCGTGCCGCCTCTGTCGGGCTTTCTCGCCAAGCTCATGCTGATGCAATCCCTCGCAGGTTCCGAATTGGTCTTCGTCGCGTGGGCAGCTCTGCTTCTCTCCGGATTTGTCGTGGCGCTGGTGCTCGCGCGTGCTGCGAGCACGTTCTTCTGGGAGCACGGCCGCGGCGAGTTGCCAGAGCAAAGCATGAAGCCGGTCGCAGTGCCGTCACTCGGTTCAAGACACGCCGAGGTCGCGCTCCTCGGCATGGTGGCGTGCGTTTGTGCGATTACCTTCGGTGCAGCGCCGATCTCCAATTATGCGCGCGACGCGGCAGCCCAGCTTGCCAAGCCCGCAAGCTATGTCGAGGCCGTTCTCGGGGATCCAGCAGCCATCAAGCGGGAGCGTCGGCCATGACGCGGTTCGAGCGCATTCTGCCGCAACCGGCAACAACGGCGGCCATCGCCGGACTGTGGATGATCCTGGCGCCGGCCCCGTCGCTCGGGCACCTTCTTTTGGCCATTGTGCTCGGCATCGCGGTCCCCTGGGCGACCCACAGCTTCTGGCCGGACCGTCCCCGCCTCGTCAAACCCCTCGCAGCCCTTGCTCTTTTCGTCCGGGTGATCGGCGACATCGCCGTCGCAAACTGGGAAGTCGCCCGTCTCGTCGTGGGCCCGCTCGAGCGGCTGCGGCCGGCCTTCATTGCCGTTCCCATCGAGATCGACAACCCCTTCGTCGCAACGCTGCTGGCGAGCATCGTGTCGCTGACGCCGGGCACCGTTTCGGTCGACATCGATCGCGCCGCACGGACGCTCCATGTCCACGCGCTCGACGTCGCCGATGCAAGTGAACTGATCGCCACCATCAAGCGTCGCTATGAGACGCCGCTCAAAGAGGTGTTCGGATGCTGACCACCGCCGTCTCGGCTGCGTGCATCATGCTTGGGCTCGCCATGGGCCTCAATCTGTGGCGTCTGGTCAAAGGCCCGGGCACGCCCGACCGGATCCTCGCGCTCGATACGCTCGCCATCAACACGATTGCCCTCGTGATGCTGATCGGCATCGCGACCGCGAGCACCGCCTATTTCGATGCGGCGCTTCTCATCGCCATGATGGGGTTTGTCGGGACGGTCGCGCTTTGCAAGTTTCTGCTCGGTGGCGACATCATCGAGTGAGGAGTGCCCATGTTCGTCGAAATCGTCACCTCGCTGTTGATCCTTGTTGGGGCCGCCTTCGGCCTCGTTGGCTCGATCGGACTGGCCCGGCTCCCGGATGTCTTCACGCGGCTGCATGGTCCTACGAAGGCGACCACGCTCGGTGTCGGCTCGATCGTCATCGCGTCCCTGGTCCATTCGAGCGCAAAGACGGGCGGCCTGAGCTTGCGGGAGCTGGCCATATCGCTGTTCCTCTTCATCACCGCGCCGGTCAGCGCGCATCTGCTGGCGAAGGCGGCGATCAAGCTCCATGCGAGGTCCGCCAGCGATCGGATCGATTAACGCCTCTCCGCTGTTCGGGTCGCGCCGAGTGCCGGGACGGCCGGGTATCGGGATTGCGATCGAAGCCGGTTCCCACGGCGCGGGCGCTTGGCACGGCAAGCGGCGTTCTCGCAATCGCTCGCCGTGGCTGCTCGAGAAGCGATCCGTCCGGTATTGTCGAGATCGCTTCAACACATCGTCATGATCATGCCGCGCAGACCGGCCGGCACGCGCAGCGTCCTTCGGAATGGACGATGTGCTGCCGCACGGCCTCCGCCTCAAGATCGACGGCCGCGCGGCTCGGCCGCAGGCATCAGATGGATGGCCTCGGCGAGTAGCGACAGGCCCACGTGCTCTCCGAGAGCGACCCTATTCCGTTCGGCGACATGGCGCGGCACATGAAACGTCAATTCGCGCCTCTCGGCTCGGTCGAGCTTGACTGCCGAGATGATGGTGTCGCCGAGTGCTATGAGGCTTGTGATCGTACCCTGCACCGGGTTTTCCGCCTCGCCGCGCGACTGCCGGTCCCGGCGATGCAGGATGACCTTGGAAGGAGGGATGAGCCAAGCGATGTCCGCACCGGGCTTCCAGCGCGACTGCAGGCGCACCTCGAGCGGCCGTTCGCGCCAGTCAAGGCGCGTTATGCCCTTGTCTGGATCGTGGCCCGCCACCCGGGCGGGGAAGATGTTCCGCTGGCCCACAAGCCGCGCGGCCTCGACCGTCGCGGGCCGCTGCAGAACCTCGAGGGGGGCCCCGGTCTGCAGGATGCTGCCGCGATGCAAAAGGCACAACGTATCCGCCAGCATCAGCGCCTCGTCGAGGTCGTGCGTGACGAGAATGACGGGCATGGCGAGCTTGGTCCGGAGCCCGGCAAGTTCCTGATAGAGCCGGCCCCTGGTCATCTTGTCGACGGCCGAGAAGGGCTCGTCGAGAAGCAGGACCCGCGGATTGCGGGCGAGCGCGCGCGCGACGGCGACGCGCTGTTGCTGGCCGCCGGAGAGCTCGGCGGGGCGGCGCCCTTCAAGGCCCTTGAGGTTGACGAGCGCCAGGAACTCGTCGGCGCGTCGATCGGCATCGACCGCGGGCTCCTCCCGTATTGCCGCCAGGACGTTTTCCCGCGCCGTCAAATGCGGAAACAACGCATAGCTCTGCGGAACGAGGCCGATGCGCCGCAAGCGTGTCGGAACATCCCGGCCGGTCGTGCTGTCGGCCCAGATCTCGCCATCGCAGACGATGTGTGCGGTCTGAGGCCGATAAAGTCCTGCAATCGAGCGCAAGATCGTGGACTTGCCGCTGCCGGACGGACCAACGAGCGCAAGCAACTCTCCTGGCCGGCAGCTCAATGTAACGTCGAGCGGAATCGGGCTCTCTTGGGCAAGACGGATCGCAAGACCTTGCATGATCTCACCCCAGCCGGCGACCGATGCGCCGGGAGGCGGCATAGGTAAGGGCGATGGTGACGAGCGACACGGCAAGCAGAACCAGCGACATCGTCCAGGCGCTCGCATCGTCGAAGGCCTGCACGCGATCGTAGATCGAGATGGCGATGGTCTTGGTCTCGCCCGGGATGCTGCCGCCGACCATCAGGACGATGCCGAACTCGCCGAGCGTGTGGGCAAAACTCAACACCATCGCCGTCAGGATGCCGGGCCATGCCAATGGAAGGTCGATCCGCCTCAGGGTCTCCCACCAGCCCATGCCGCAGCAGGCCGCCGCCTCCCGGATCTCCGGCGCAATGGCCTCGAAGCTGCGCTGCATGGGCTGAATGGCGAATGGCAGGTTGAAGATGATGGAGGCGATCAGCAATCCCTCGAACGTGAAGACCAGGGGACGTCCCGTCATTGCCTGCCAAAACTGGCCGAGCGGCGACGCTTGTCCGAAGGACACCAGAAGATAATAGCCGAAGACGGTCGGCGGCAGCACCAGCGGCAGCGCAATGATCGCCTCGACGACGTCCCTGCCGGAGAAGTGCGAGTGGGCAAGCCATCGGCCAACGAGCACTCCGATCGGGAGCAGCGCAAGCACGGTGAGGAAACCGAGCTCGAGGGACAACTTCAGCGCAGTCCAGTCCATCGATCGACATGCCTCCGTGGCCGCCCAAGAACTTCTTCAGGGAGCCTCCCCCGGCAGCACGAAACCATACCTGCGGAAGGTGGCGCGCGCTTCCGGAGACCTGGCGAACGCGTAGAACGCTTCGGCCGTGGCCCCCGCTTTCTTTGTCAACGTCATTGTCTGGCGCAAGGGCTGGTGCCAGTCGGCCGGAATGAGCTCAAAGCTGCCAAGCGCCGCGACCTGCGGCGCGAGCGCCAGCGAATAGGCGATGATCCCGCCCTGCGTGTTGCCTGATGCGGCGAACTGCGCGGCCTGCGCCACGTTCTCTCCATAGACGAGTAACGGTCTGATCGCCTCCCAGAGCCCCGCGTGCCGGAGCGCCTCCTCCGCGCGCGCGCCGTAAGGAGCATGTTCCGGGTTGGCGATGGCGAACTTCTTGAGCCTTCCATCCGCGAGCGCTGCCTTGAGGTCGGCAAGGCGACCGTCCGCTTTCAAGGGCGAGCCTTTGGGCACCATGAGAACGATGCGACCAATGGCGTAGAGGTCGCCTGCATTGCGGGTGAACCCATCTCTCGCCAGGTCCTTCACGAAGTCTTCGTTGGCCGAAAAGAACACCTCAAACGGCGCGCCCTGGCGGATCTGGCGTGCGAAATTTCCCGAGGAGCCGAAGGTGAGTTTCACCGACCGACCCGCGGACATCTTGAATGCGTCGGCCACTTCCACGAGCGCGAACTGCAAGTCCGCCGCGGCGGCAACAACCGGTTCTGGCTCCTGGCTCTGCGCGCGCGCCGTCAGGGCTGCGATCAAGGCAAGCGCCGTCGTCAGTCCGGCGAGGCGATGCAAGCCTGTCACGGGCCATCTCCATTTATAGCCAATTGGCTATATCGTGTCCGTGCCGCGACCCGTTTTGTCAATCGATATATCGAGCTAGCTAGGACGAAGGAAGTCTGCGCCGCAGCCGCCTGAGAGTTGGCATGATCGCCCGTTCTGCAAGAGCTTCCATCTCGCGGAAGGCATCGAGAACATCCTCTCCGAGCGGCGTCAGGCGTGCGCCGCCTCCAGCCCGGCCGCCCTTCACGGCTTCGACCATCGGTGTGCCGAAATGGCCGTTGAGCGTCTCGACCAGATACCAGGCTCGCTTGTAACTCATGCCCATGCGGCGTCCAGCGGCCGCAATCGAGCCGGTTTCCCTGATACCCTGCAAGAGATCGGCCTTGCCGGGTCCTATGGGGACGTCCGGGCTGACCGTCACGCGCAAGCGTATATCCCGTGATCTGGTGTTCATTGCTCGGTCTTTCCAGAAAACGGTCGCGGCGAATGGAAGGCCGGGCTCGGACGCGCGCCGACGCCGGTCGGTCGGCAGCGGCCAGTGCCGACACGCCTCGGCCGGATTGGTCGGGCAAGCGAACCGGCGCCGGACACGGCACCGAAGTCGGCGTCGCGCGGGGCCCGAAACGTCGCGGCCGGCCGGTCCCTCCAGGCCGCAAGGGGCCGCCGGAGAGGGAAGCGCCGTGCGCGCCCGCGGTATGACCCGCCATGCCGCGGGCGCTCAGACCGCAGGACTCTGCGCATTTTCGCGACGTGCCGCGCGTGGCATGAGCGCAATTCTTTTCATTTTATCGACCTCGGCAGCTTGCAAAGCGAGAGTCAAGACCTGGTGCGCGAGTTTGGCAAGCACGCAAAGTATGAGTTTTTTCGTCCTCGCCGGTCACAATTGCCGGCACATCGGGCACGGGGCGCGAGCAAAGACGTCCGAAGCTTGCATGTGGGAAGGCGGACCGGCGCGGCATCGTCGGTGCGGGGAGCGCCGTCTCGCGAACGTCCCGGCAAGCCGGGAAGGACCCGTCGCCCGCCCCCCGATCTCGCCTGCGCGCGTCAGGTCACATGCCGCGCAGGAAAGCAATCCGTGGCGAAGCGTCGGGGACGCCTCAGGTGGTGATCGCAACGCGGAGGAAAAATGTACTTGGCAAGGAGTTGGTGCTTATCCTCAGGGATCGAGGCCTCCTTCGGCGCCGTCGTCATGCGCACGTCGCGCAGGAGACCCCTGGGCAGACTGACTGCAAGACGAGCCGGGAGCGCACCATGCAGACCAACCCGTCGCTGCGCGAGCATGTGCGCGCCATCCCGACCGGCGTGTGGGTTCTGGGCTTCGTGTCGATGCTGATGGATATCTCGTCGGAGATGATCCACGCTCTTCTCCCGATCTACATGGTCACTGTGCTCGGCACCTCGACGCTCGCCGTCGGCCTCATCGAGGGGATTGCGGAGGCGGCGGCCGCGATCACGAAGATCTTCTCGGGCGCGCTGTCCGACTGGCTCGGCAAGAGGAAAGGCCTCGCCGCGCTCGGCTACGGCCTGGCCGCCTTCACGAAGCCGGTCTTTCCGCTGGCGCCAAGTCTCTCCTGGCTGATCGCCGCGCGCTTCATCGACCGGGTGGGCAAGGGCATACGCGGCGCGCCGCGCGATGCGCTCGTCGCCGATCTTTCACCTCCGGAGGTCCGAGGCGCCAGTTTCGGGCTCAGGCAATCCCTTGACACCATCGGCGCATTCCTGGGCCCGCTGCTCGCGATCCTGCTGATGTTGTGGACGGCGAACAACTTTCAGGCGGTGTTCTGGCTTGCTGTCATTCCGGCAATCTTCGCGTTCGGTCTCATCACCCTTGCCGTCGAGGAACCCGGGCGGCCTGCCGGGCGCCGACAGGTCAAGTCGCCACTGAGCCGCGCCGAGCTCAGGCGGCTCGGTGCGGATTACTGGTGGGTCGTGGCGATCGCGAGCGTCTTCACGCTGGCCCGCTTCAGCGAAGCGTTCCTGATCCTGCGGTCGCAATCGGTTGGCCTGCCGATCGCGCTCGTTCCCGCCGTCATGGTGCTGATGAATATCGTCTACGCGCTCTCTGCGTATCCCGCCGGGATTCTGTCCGACCGCGTCGAGCGGAACACCGTACTCTTCGTAGGCTTCCTGCTGCTGATCGTGGCGGATGTCGTTCTCGCCCTGTCGGGCAGCATCGCCGGGGTTGCGCTCGGCGTCATCCTCTGGGGGCTGCACATGGGGCTGACGCAGGGCCTCCTCGCCGCGCTCGTTGCCGATGCGGCGCCGGAGGAATTGCGCGGCACGGCCTACGGCATGTTCCATCTTATGACCGGCCTGTCGCTTCTCGCCGCGAGCGTGATCGCCGGCGCGCTTTGGGACGCGATCGGCCCGAAGGGCACGTTCCTGGCCGGCGCGGTCTTCACGGCGTGCGCACTCATCGGCCTCATGGCCCGGCGCAACGGATATGTCCGGGGCGCAACGGGCTGACGCGCCTCGGCGTCTCTCTCAATGCCGACTGCTGCAGCCCGCGTTCGCTCGCGCGCACAGGCAGAATGGCGCATTGGCTACATGCGCCACGGCTCCACGAGGATCTTGCTGTGCCGGCTCGGTTTGGCGAGTTCCCGGAATGCTCCGGCCACCTCGCTGAGGCCGACCTTGCCCGTGATCATCGCTGAGACGTCGACGGCGCCGCTTGCGATCAACTCGAGCGCCTCGGCGAACTCGGCCGGCGTCCAGGCGAGAACATACTGCAGCGACAGCTCCTTGAAGCAGGCATACATGGGGATCTGGCGGTCCGGCTCCATGCACACGCCGACCACGACCACGCGCGCCGACTGCGGCGCGCCCTCGATGATGCTCTGAATGATGCCCGGAACGCCGACGCACTCGAAGATCACGGCCGGCTTCAGCTCGCCGCCGGGAAGCAGCGCCCTGCCGAGCGCCGCCCGCTCGGCTTCGGAACGGCCGGCGTGCTGCTCCCACGTCTTGAACGGCGACGCCGCCGCCGGATCGACGACGACGTGAGCCCCGAGCTTTTGCGCGAGCGCGCGGCGCGCGGCAGAGTAGTCCGAGGCGACGATGGGTCCGATCCCCCGGTGGGCCAGTGCGGCAATGGTTGCAAGCCCGATCGGCCCGCAGCCGATGACCAGCGGCACCTCGCCCCCCTTCAAGGCGGCCATCGCCACGGCATGAATGCCGACCGCGAGCGGCTCCGTCAGCGCCGCGGTCTCCGTCGAGACGTGGGCCGGCACCTCATGCAGCAGCTCCTCGGAGAGCAGGAGGCGTTCGGCATAGGCGCCGGGATTATCGTTCGAGTAGCCGATGCCCTGAACCTCCCCGTTGACGATCAGCCTCGGGATCGAGACAACGCGCGCCCCCTTTCTGATGCGCCCGGTGCAGCCGGGGCCGAAATCCAGCACTTCGCAGCAGAACTCGTGGCCGAAGATCACGTCGCGCGACAGGTCCATGGGCTTGCGCCACGGCAGATACTTCGACATCTCGACCATCTTGTCGGCATGGACGCGCGCATGGAGGTCCGTGCCGCAGATGCCGCAGGCGAGCGTCTTGACCAGGACCTGTCCTGGTCCTGGCGTGGGCTCCGCCACCTCACCGACGACGATCTCGCCATTTCTGAAAATCGCTGCGCGCATGATGAACTCCGTCGACGCGAGGCCAGTTTGCGGATCGGTTTCAGCTCTGCTTTGCCTTGTTGCTCGGAGTTCCGACCCAGCCGGTCTCCGAGACGTCGAAGTTCACGTTGTCCGGTCCGAGGTAGCGCACCTCGACGTTGCCATGCCCGGCTGCGCCGCCCGGCCCAAGTCCGAGAGCGACGTTGATGTCGTCCCGCGGCCTCGCCACGGTCCTGCTCAGCTTGGCGACCGTCTCCTCGAGGTTGTCGACCTGGAAGCCGAAATGATGGATGCCGCTCCAGCCCTTGCCGCGCTCGGCGCCCGCGATGACGTCGTTCTTGAAGCGAAGGATCGCAAAGTTGATGTGGTCGTCGGTCAGGAAGTACCCCGAGATGCGGTCGTTCTCGAGCTTCTTCACCACCTTCAGGCCGAAGTTGTCGACGTAGAAATCCTTCGCCGCCTCTTCGTCCTGTGTCTGGATGGCGATATGCCGAATTCGTGCCATGGCCGTTATCCTCCCGAGTGTGGAACTTTTTGATCCTAGCGCAGGTGACGCGTATTGCGATCCGGTCGACGGTACGTCGCTTTGCTCCGTATTTGGAGCTTCCGAAGGTCGTGCATCGGCGCCGTCGCTTGCTTCTTCGCTCCCTTCGCCTGCTCACTCTGCGGAAATCCTGCCGGAACGCACGGATCACCCCCGAAGCACGCAAGAGTTGACGCGCGTCAGTGTGAGGCGGGGCTCGGCGGTTAGTGGTGATGTTGTAGGGTAGGAAATGCCCTCATGCGAGGCCAAGGTATCTGAGGCAGGAGAGTGTCATGATCCCGAAACCGGTAAAGTCGGCGTTGGCCGCTGCGACCGTGGCGATGGCAGCCTGCAGTCCCGCCGTCGCTCAGATGCGGCCCGGGATGGGCGGTCCTGGCATGATGGACGGCTACGGCCCGGGTTGGCACATGTGGGGTGGTCCCGGGTGGTGGGGCGGCCCCGACGCGATGGTGTCGAGAATTGACGGTCGCCTGGCGTTCTTGCGGGCTGAATTGAAGATCACCGATGCGCAGAAGGAGGCCTGGGACAAGGTGGCCGCCGCTGTTCGGGCGTCGGCGACGAGCATGGCGGAGCGCATGAAGACGCTTTGGTCGAGCGAGCCAAGCGCCAAGTCGCTTCCGGAGCGGCTCGACCTGCAGGAAAAGTTTGCGGTAGCCCGCCTTGACGAGATCCGGCAGCTCAAGGCCGCGATGACCGGGCTCTACGCGGTATTGAACGAGGAACAGAAAAAAGAGGCGGACCATATCGTCCTGCCCATGATGGGAATGGGCATGATGGATGGCCACTGGGGACCGGGCCCCGGCATGTGGCGGCGGTGAGGCAGGAGCCTCCCTGGCGCGTGGGCATGGCGGGGGCCGGGTTGTCCGAAAGGGGCGCGTAAGGCCGGAAGAACCGCCCAATCCGGGGTCCGGGGTGGGCCGTGCCGACTCATGGACAGAGTGAAGAGATCGGCCGCCGATTGCCGCCGACGTCGCGAATCGTGTTCGGTGTCCGCGGGCGCCAGCATAGGTGCCGGCGGGGGCTTGCGACGTGACGTATTTGGATCACCTCAATGCCGAGCAGAGGCGGGCCGCAGAGCACGGCATCTCGCCCGGCGACACCTCGCGCAGCGGGCCGCTTCTCATCATCGCGGGAGCAGGCTCCGGCAAGACGATGACGCTTGCCGCGCGCGTGGCCCATCTCATCGTCAATGGCGCGGACCCGGCGCGCATTCTCCTGTTGACCTTCTCCCGCCGCTCGGCTGCCGACATGGAAGCCCGCGTCCGGCGCATGGTGCAAGCGGCAAAGCGAGAGAGGTCTTCCCTCGAACGGGCGGCAATTCGGTGGTCGGGCACCTTTCATGCGGTTGGCGCGCGCCTGCTGCGCCGACACGCCAGCCGGATCGGGTTGTCCCCAAGTTTCACGATTCATGATCGCGAGGATGCCGCCGACCTCCTCAATCTCGTGCGCCACGACCTCGGTCTCGCGGACGCCAGGAAGCGGTTCCCCCTCAAGTCCACATGTCTCGCCATCTACTCGCATGCGGTCAATTCCGGTCTGCCCCTCGGGTCCGTGCTTGAAAAGAACTTCCCCTGGTGCGCTGAGTTCGAGCAGCCCTTGCGCGAGCTCTTCGACGGGTATGTCGCGGCCAAGCAGGCACAGTCCGTGCTCGACTACGATGATTTGTTGCTCTACTGGGCCGAGATGATGTCGGTCGCGGAGATTGCCGAGGAGGTCGGGCGGCAATTCGATCACGTTCTCGTCGATGAGTATCAGGATACCAATCCATTGCAGGCCCGGGTGCTGGCAGGGCTGAAGCCCGATGGCCGAGGCCTGACCGTCGTCGGGGATGACGCTCAGGCGATCTACGGATTTCGCGCTGCGACGGTCCGTAACATTCTGGATTTTCCTGCTCGCTTTGATCCGCCGGCGGCAATCGTCACCCTCGAGCGCAACTACCGGTCGACGCAGCCGATCCTGCTCGCCTCGAACGCGGTGATCGCGATGGCCCGGGAGCGGTTCACCAAGAATCTGACAACCGACCGGGCCTCGGCACAGCGCCCGCGTCTCGTCACGGTGACGGACGATGTTGCCCAGGCCGCCTATGTCGCCGAGCAGGTGCTGGCCCAGCGTGAAGCGGGCGTGATGCTCAAGGCGCAAGCCGTCCTCTTTCGCACCTCGCACCACAGCAGCCTCCTGGAGTTGGAGCTGACGCGCCGTAACATCCCCTTCGTCAAGTTCGGCGGACTGAAATTCCTGGAGGCCTCGCACATCAAGGACGTTGTTTCGGTCTTGCGCTGGGTGGAAAACCCGCGCGATCGGGTCGCGGCCTTCCGGGTCCTGCAGTTGCTTCCAGGGATCGGTCCGGCGACCGCTGCCAGGGCGTTCGACCGCATTGCCGGCTCGGGCGCAGCGTTCGGCGCGCTCGCGATTTTCAGGCCGCCAGCCGCGGCTTTGGATGCCTGGCCCGCATTGGTGCGACTGCTTGATCAGCTACATCAAAGCCGGATCGGCTGGCCAGGCGAGGTGGATGCGGTAAGAGCGTGGTTCCAGCCGCATTTCGAGCAGCGCTATCCCGACGCCGCTATCCGCGCCGGCGATCTCGATCAACTCGTCCGGATTGCCGCGCAGTATGCATCGCGGGAGCGCTTTCTCACCGAGATGACGCTCGATCCTCCGGAGGCGACGAGCGACGAAGCGGGGACACCGCTTCTCGACGAAGATTATTTGATCCTGTCGACAATTCACTCGGCGAAGGGGCAGGAGTGGACCGCCGTCTATGTGCTCAATGTGGTCGACGGCTGCATTCCATCCGACATGGCGACGGGTACGGCTGATGAAATCGAGGAAGAACGGCGCCTCCTCTACGTCGCGATGACGCGGGCCAAAGACGATTTGCACCTCATCGTTCCGCAGCGCTTCTTTGTGCACCAGCAGGCGCGCGGCGGCGACAGACACCTCTACGCGGCGCGAACGCGCTTCATCCCTGCCAACATAGTTCGTCTGTTCGAAGTGTGCACTTGGCCGTCGGCGCAGGAGCCCGGCAAGAAGGAGGGCGCGGCGGGGCCCGTGGTGTTTGACGTGAAGGCACGCCTCGGCGGCATGTGGAAGGCGCGAGCTTGAACCCATCCGCCGTCAGCCGACGCTTCCAGACGGGCAGCTTGGGCGCACTCAGGTCGAAGCCCCCGCAAGCGCCTTCTCGATGCGCGGTTTGACCTCCGAAATCATGAGCTCCATCGAGCGCATGGCCGTCTTGTGCGGCGTATCGCCGACCTTGAAGACGAAGGATAACTGTGCGGGTTTGGCGACCTTGATCTCTTCCACCAGTTTCTCCGCCACCGTCTCCACATCGCCGATCGGCAGATTGTCGTGGATGGTCTCGAGCGGCTCCTCGTCCTTGGCCGGCACGTCGACAAGCGCGATGCCGTCCATCACCTCCTGCCGGTTACGCAGGCTCGAGGCAAGGCGCGTCTGATACCGCGCATTCTCGGCGAACCGCATACCTTCTTCGCGACTGTCGGTGATGAGCGCGAACCGGTTGAGCGTCATGTGCGCTTTTTCGACCGGAACGTTCTCCGCGGCGAACGCTTTCTCGAAATCGGCGTACTGTTCGGCGAGCATCTTGAGCCCGCCGCTGCGTCCTGACGTGATGACGCGATGGCCATGACGCGCAGCAGCGCGGAACATTTCGACGGTGTGACCAGCAACATAAATTGGCAGGGGATTTTGCATGGGCCGCGCCGCAATATGCGTCCGCGGCAGTTTGTAATGCCGGCCCTCGTAGCTGAAGAAATCCTGCGCGAACGCCAGATCGAGAATATCCAGGAACTCGTCGGTCATCTCGATCTTGTGCCTGATGTCGACGCCGAACCGTTCGAATTCGTAGGGCTGATAGCCGGCGCCGATGCCAAGCATCAGGCGACCTCCGGACATCGCATCGGCAGTGGCGATCTCCGCGATGAGCCGCATCGGATTGTAGAGCGGCACCACGACCACCGCCGTGCCGAGCTGAATGCGCCGAGTGTTCGAGGCGCAATGCGCCACCATCATCAACGGCGAGGCGCACATGCAGTAGTTCGAGAAATGGTGCTCGGCAAACCATGCCGTGTCGTAGCCGAGCCTGTCGGCGAAGGCGACCTGCTCGGCGACCTCCGCAAAGACCTGCGCCGTCGGCGTGCGCGGGTCGCGGGCGCCCATCAGATTGAAGATGCCGAATTCCACGGTGACAACCTCCGCCGCGGCGTTGTGCTGGGCGCCAATCGTAGTGTCGCCTCTCCCCGGGGTCAATTTATCGGCCCCGTTCGGAACTTCGCAGGATCGTGCCTGCCGCGGCGCAGTAGCTGTCACAGACGCGGCGAATCGCGTCGCGGTTCAGCCAATTGGTGCTGATCAATCCGGCCGAATCCGAGGTTGTCGCGCAGGGGGCGGGCAACGCCCGTCCGCGCGGCCGACCGGACTGCGCATCCATTGAAGGTTTGCTTGCATTCTCCGGCAGTCCTAGTGTCCGCCGAAACATAGGCGAATCCCACTTGGGCAGCGAACCCGCAGGACCATTTCCCATGTTCCAGGACTTCTCGAATTTGGCCGATCCGGCCGTTGGCGCGCAGCGAACGCGGCAGCTTGCGTCGCTTCTCGACGGCCTCGGCGTCGATGCTGTGGTCGTCCCTCGATCCGACGAGCACATGGGAGAGTACGTGCCGGCGGCGGCGGAGCGCCTGAGATGGCTGACCGGCTTCTCGGGCTCGGCCGGCATGGCCGTCGTCGGACGCAGATTTGCCGCCCTGTTCGTCGATGGCCGTTACACCCTGCAGGCGGCCACCGAAGTCGACCCCAAGCTCTTTGAGATCCTGCAGAGTCCGGAAACCGACGCCGTCGATTGGACAGTCGCGAGGCTTGGCGAAGGAGGCGTGCTCGGCTACGACCCCTGGCTGCATACGACCGCCTGGGTGAGAGCCGCCGAGGCCAAAGCGAAAAAGAAGGGCGCGCGACTGAAGCCGCTGTCGCGCAATCCTGTCGACAGACTTTGGGGCCGCGAGCGTCCCGCGAGCCCGCTCGGTCCGGTGATTGTGCATCCAATGGCCTATGCCGGCCGCTCGGCCGCGGACAAGATCGCGGATCTGCAGAAGGTCCTGAAGTCCGCTGGCGAGGAGGCTGCAGTCCTCACTCTGCCGGACTCGATCGCGTGGCTCTTCAATATTCGCGGCAGCGACGTGAAGCATAATCCGACGGCGCTTGCGTTCGCGATCCTGCATCAGGGCCAGAGGCCGGAGCTGTTCATCGACAGGCGCAAGCTCCGGCCCGAGGCGAAGCGGCATCTGGCCGAGGTTGCACGCGTTCGCGAGCCCTCCGAGCTGCGGGAGCGTCTCGTCCAGCTCAGAACGGCCGGTAAGAAGGTGCGCCTCGATGAGTCTACTGCCGCGCATTGGTTCCGCCGGGTCCTTGGCGAGCGGTCAACTTTGGTCGTCGACGGCCGTGACCCGTGCATCCTTCCAAAAGCGCGCAAGAATTCGGTTGAGCTCGCAGGCGCGCGGGCGGCGCATGAGCGCGACGGAGTGGCTATGACGCGGTTTCTGGCCTGGCTCGACAGAAACGCGCCATCCGGCCGCGTCGATGAGATTGGGGCGGTTCGCCAGCTTGAGGCATTCCGCGCCGAGACTGAAGCCCTGCGTGAGATCAGCTTCGATACCATTTCGGGGTCCGGGCCGCACGGCGCTATCGTCCATTACCGTGTGAGCGAGGCGACCAATCGCCGGATCAAGCCGGGCGAGCTGTTTCTTGTCGATTCGGGCGCGCAGTACCAGGACGGGACGACCGATGTCACGCGCACCATCGCCGTCGGAAGGCCGACGCAGGAAATGCGGGAACGCTTCACGCTGGTGCTCAAGGGGCACATCGCCATCGCGACACTCAGGTTCCCGGCAGGCACGCTCGGCGTGCATATCGACGCCTTCGCGCGGGCGGCGCTCTGGAAGGCGGGTCTCGACTTCGACCACGGCACGGGGCACGGCGTCGGCAGCTACCTGTCGGTGCATGAGGGTCCGCAGTCGATCTCGAAGCGCGGGAACGCTGCGCTCGAGCCGGGCATGATCGTTTCGAACGAGCCCGGCTACTACAAGGCGGGCGCCTACGGCATCCGGATCGAGAACCTTGAGGTGGTGACTGAGGCCGAAGCGATCCCCGGCGGGGAGCGGCCCATGCTCGGCTTCGAGACGCTGACGCTCGTGCCGATCGATCGTCGGCTCGTCAACCCCGGCCTTCTGTCGGCCGACGAACTCCGCTGGCTCAACGATTACCACGCGCGGGTGCGGCGCATTATCGGGCGGCATCTCGTCGGCGACGATCTCGACTGGCTCGAGCAGGCGACGGCAGCCATTGCGTGAACCGGCAACCGGTTGCCGCGCCGGTCATCCGCCGACCTGCTCGATCCTGACCGGGAACAGCGGCGCGAGTTCGTCCACCTGCATGATGTGATAGATCGAAAAGCGGTAGGCGTCGCCGGCGGTGAGCTCCGGCGGCGTGAACGGGAACCCCAGGTTTCCCGCCGTCGAGATCCGGCCGGGAAACGGTGCGTGGAGCAGGTACTGCTTGGCGGTCGCTGCGACCGCGCGTGCCTCCTCCTCGTCCTCGCCGATGCATTCGACGATGACGCCGACTTCCTCCGGCAGCCGCGTGACGGGCTGCATCCCGACGACGCCCTTGCCGTAGAAGCGGAATATCATCTGATAGGGGCGCTCGGGCTTCGGCGGCACCAGCTCCCGCACCATCGCTTCTACGCTCGCCGCGATCTCGTCGGACTTTTCGATGAAGACGGGGTCGGTCGAGCCCGCCACCATGATGGCGCGAGCGCCGACCCGGGTCGCGCCCTCGATCTTGACAGAGAACCTGTCCGTCGGCACCCAGCGGCCGCCCGAGACCCGGCAGCGGCGCTCGTCGACGGCCTCGAACTTCGAATCCTCAAGATGGAGCACCCCTTCCGGCTCGGCGACGCTGAGCGGATCGGCCTGCTCGTAGAGCCCATGGGCGGCGACCGACATCGGGGTCGCCCGGCGGATCGGGTTCATGCTTTCGAGAATGAAGCTTTCGCCCTCGAGCGTTCCGAGCATGGCGTCTCTGCCGCCGCCCTCGCAGCACAGCGAGGCGCATTCGATGATCTTGGCCATCTGCAGCGCCGGACCGATGGGAAAGCCGAGCTTGGCCGGAAGGCTCGCATAGATCGCCGTGTCGCAGGCGCGGCCGGCGATGATGACGTCCGGCTCTTCCGCGATGGCCCGGATGAAGGCCTCGGTGCCCATCTGGCCGACGATGCAGGCGGCGGCGTCGACGTCTTGCTCGGTGAGCGTCCCGATGGGTCCGATGGGCGCGATTTTCCCCGCGCGCGCCTTCGCCTTGATGAGATCGCGCGGCATCTCCGCCGAGATCGTCGCCAGCTTGAACGTCAAGCGTTCCTCGCGCGCGATCTCACGGACGATGGCAAGCGTCTGCTCGAGGTGAACGTTCCCGCCCGCCGTGCCGGCGGTGCCGATGATGAGAGGAACTTTCCTCTCGAGCGCACCGGTGAGGCAGAACTTGAGATCGCGCTTGGTCGTGCGGTAGGCGGTCGCAAGCTTGCCCGAGCCCAGATAGTAGGGTCCCGGATCGACGGACCCCATGTCGGCGCCGATGAGATGAAGATCGCGCTCGAGCCCTGCACGAAAAGCCTTCTCCGCGATGCCGTAGCCGAGCTGCCCGGAAGCCGAGAGGATCCGCAGGGGCCCGCGCTCTCTCTGCCATTTGTCGATGACACGCCCGAAGTTGCTCATGGGGAGGGGTCCGTTCACGGGAAGGAGTGCTTGCAGGCTCTGGCGCAGGCCCGCCGCCGGCGCTGCCCTGGATGTCAGATTTCGACGTCGAGCATGGGGCGGTGCTGCTGGGCGCCATAGACGTCGGTGTCGCCCGGCGATCCCGCGATCACGCGCCGCGGAATGACGATCTTGATGGCGTTGGCGGCGGGGTAGGGAATGACCTCGGCTTCCGCAACCCCGTAGCGCTGGGCGACGACGGCCGGCTTGAGGCTCGCCGCCCTGAGCGCGCGTGCATAGAGCTTCTCGTCGTCGAACATCAGGTCGATCGTCACCTGCGTCGGCCCGGCGTTCTTCGACCTGATCACGCGGGCTGCATCTCGAAGGCGCATCGCTCCTCCACCATCGTTCGCGCACACTTTGGCCTGCAGGCAGGTCGCCCCCAACGGCACCGTTCGTGCCGATGCCGGGGCTGGCGGCCCGTTCGGTCGCACCCGCCATCTGCGCGACGTGCCGGGCATCGTCGGCAAGACTTTAGCATCTGCACACCGCCCCGCCAGCAGGGCTGAAGCCGTCGGGCGCGTCGGCGCGCGGCTGGGGAGCGCGTCGCGGCAGCCCGAGGACGGGATGCGCGCCCGTCCGATTGACGAGGGCGTTCGAACGGAACGCGCGGGAATCGCCTCGGAACGCGCGTGAGGCGAGAACCGGTAGCGGGACTGCGTCGTGACCGCTCGACGGACGGCCTGGGGCCACCGTCTCAGGCCGACTTCGCACGTCAAAAGAGGCAGCGGGTCATGAGTATCCGCAGGGGTAACCGTCAGTCCGATTCACCAGTGCGCGAAGGAGCCGCATCTTCGCGTTGCACCGCGCAAGCGGGCATCGTACTGTTCCCGCCAAGCAATCCGTGCCTGTCGACGAGATGACACTCAGGGCATCCGGTTTCTTTTGGTTCGATGGCAGTGGCGATGCGCGACAACAGTTGCCTTCTCAGTGTAGGATTGGCTGTCTATAATGGCGAAAATTATCTGGATGAGGCAATAAGATCGATTCTGGCGCAGAGCTTCAAGGATTTTGAGCTCATCATTTCCGATAATGCCTCGACGGATCGAACTGCTGAGATCTGTCAGAAGTACGCGCGTGAGGATTCGCGGATACGCTATCACCGCAATGACAGAAACATCGGGGGCGCGAACAACGAGAATAAAACGTTCAGGATGTCAAAAGGAAAGTATTTTCGCTGGGCGGCGCACGACGACGTCTGCGCGCCGGAGCTTTTCGAGCGATGCATCGCGGTCCTCGAATCACGGCCCGAGGTGGTTCTTTGCTATTCGCAGGTGGTCGAGATCGACGAACACGGGCGTCCCGGCAGGTTGATATCCCGAAACAATGCCGATTCGGCCGATCCCGTGAGGAGGTTTAGGAAGCGTGCGCTCGCCAGGGACGCCTGCGAAGAGACATACGGCATCATTCGATCCGACATCTTGGCGAAGACGGAGCTCCAAAAGAACTATACGGCCTCAGACCGCACACTTCTGGCCGAACTCGCTTTGCATGGGCCATTTTACGAAGTCCAGGAGCCTCTTTTCTTTAAGCGGGTTCATCCGAAGAACGCATATACGGATTGGCGCGCGCGTATGGCATGGTTTGATGACAAGTTTGTGGGAAAGATTACGTTTCCCTTTTGGATTCAGTTTTTTGACTACATCGCCACGATCCGAAAGGCGCCGCTGGGTCGCTGGGACAAGGTGCGTTGCTACTTGGCCATGGGCCGATGGCTCTCGGTGTTCGGAAAGAACATGCTGAAGGACGTTCTGGTTGCCGGGTATATGGCGGTTCATTCCAAGAGTTGGCGGCGTGCGCGAGCCGAGCGCGCGAAGGTTTGGGAATAATGCGCCGCAGGACCACCAGCACTCTTGCGCAATTAAATAAAATATAAAAGCACGGGATTCACCTGACAATCGCCGCCCTGGGCGCTTGGGTCATCCAAATTACCATTTGCGCATCAACGCTTGGAGGCAAGTGCGGCCCGAAATCCTGCCTCGACCAACAGCTTCCACTCGTTCGTTTGTGCGCTGATCTCGCGAAATCTGACCGGCAGCTCCTTGCGGAGACGCCGACTGCTCTCGACAACCTTACTTGGCCGAAAATCTTCCACTGACTGACAATACTCGCGCAGGCCGACCTGTTCGAGCAGCCAGTCGTTCTTAGGCGCATAGCCCGCCGATATGACCGGGCGACCGGCAAGCAGCGCGCCGACGACATTATGATAACGCGTCGCAAAGACGACGCCTACTCGGTTTAGCTCGCCAATGAGATCGTCCATGGACGTGATCCGCGACGCAACCAATTCGTTCACTTCGGGTGACTTACAGGCCAAGCGTCCCATGATGTCTTTCACCGCTCGCTCGTCACTGGCCTCGCCGACAAGGAGCCTGATTCGCCACCCATCAGCGCGAAGTTGCTTGACGGTTTCGGTGAGGGCTTCAATGTAACGCTGGTAAGTTGCCTCGCCCTTATGCTGCGAATTGGACCACCCGTAGTAAGCCATGACACCAACACCCATGGTGTCCGTAACAGGTTCTAGGTGCGGCACCTCCAAGGCGAATACGATGTCGGGGATTACTCCGTCTGCCTGCGTGTCGCGTCCGATTGAACGCATGTAATCTCGCGACCCAGTGTCCCGGTAGGAGCAGTTGTCGGCGAAACTTAGCGCCAGTCGAAAGATCAGGCGGCTCACACGGCTCTGAACTGGCCCGGCACCGATGCCGACAAACGCGAGACGAGTTCGAGTGAGTCTCGTGAGCAGCGACCAGCGCAGTAGCGATAGAGGCATTCCCCATGGTCGTTCTCCGAAATCATCCAGGATTCCGGTGCCGGGGACTATCACGACGTCAACGGAGCGGAGAAAGCGGTACGCCGCGATCCAGCGTGCAAGTTCCATCAGTGGCCAAGCTGCAGCGCGCAAAACCCGCGGCAATCGAGTCAGATGTTCGTGCGCACCTCCCATTTGGATCGCCGTACAGGGGAGGCCATGTTCGCGTTCCACGGCGATCGGGTCGTGGCAGATGCAGCAGAGGTCAGCATTGGGTTCAATTCTTCGCGCGACCGAGATGGCTGTGCGCAACGATGCCTCATTACCAATATTGCTCACTCCAAACAGCCCGAAAAACGCTATACGTCGACCGCCATCCGAGGCCGGGATGCTGCGCGCGATCATCGACTCTTATTCCTTAAGTTGCCCTGGCTTGCGGCGTCAATGCGCGACGCGGAGAGAATCCGCCGCTCTTGCCATAGCGCTATCATGTAGTCGACGAGCCTGCCTGCGTTAACCTTCGCATCGTAAAGAAGTTCCGCTCTCTGGCGTGCCGCACGCCCCATTTTTGCGCGTAGCTCCATGTTTTCGGACAAGATGCGAAGACGTTTGGCAAGTTCTTCCGGTTGCCGCGCGGGCAGCGAGAAACCGGTTTTTCCATCCTCAACGATCTCGTTGAGACCACCGGTTCGTGTTGCCACGACCGGAAGCCCTGTAGCGCAAGCTTCCACCGCTGCGATCCCAAACGCTTCGGCCTCGCTGGGCAAGACGAACACATCGCATTTTTGGTAAAGAGAAATCAATTTTGGCGAGTTTGGAGTAATGTCATTATAGACGACCATCCCCAACATCTCCGGAAGTGCCGTTTTGGTGACCACATGGAGCTCTGCTGAGCCCGGCGCAAGCATCTTAAAGGCATCAATAGTGGTCCGACCACCTTTCCTTGCAAAGTCGCCGCCAACAAACAGAATCCGCAATGGACCAGAAACGCGAGTTTCAGCTGGATGCCAGATGTTAAGATCGACCCCTGGCGGCAAAACCTTTATTTTTGCAGGATCTGCCCCATAATCATTTATCAACGAGTTTCTTGTCCATTGTGACCACGGTAACAATAACTCAGCGCTCCGATATAGTTGACGATTAACAAGATGTTTAAGTTTCTGCGAGATACCTTTCTTGTCCGCCAGGTGATCATAGTGAGTTGCCATCGCGTCGTATTGAATTGGGGTTAGGTCGGTCGCGAGAACATATGGATATCGACGAAAAATGGCGCCCCCGATTGCCGCGGGCACCTGAGTGTTATAAAAGATTAAATCAGCGCTTGATCTTCGCAGTGCCTCGCGCACTTGCAACATCCCGCGGACAGTCCCTGAGATGCGAGTTGGAATAAACGGAATCTTTTCAAGCATTCCGCCTTCTTTTCTATAAGTTATCGGAAACCAGTTGACGTGTAGACGAGAATCCTTGTCAACGTGGCGGCGAATATTCTCATAATAGGTTCGGTGCCCCAGATGTTGCTCCATCAGCAGGCTAACTCGGATCATAAAATGTTCCTCTTGCGTCGCATTCACAGAACTCTCAAGCGTTCGCTAGGTTGGGTGGGAGTGGCGGAGACAAGGCTTGTGCGATCATCCATGCACGGCTAGTGAATGTGCTAACTCACCCCAGTCCATGTCACGCATTGTTCTTTATCAGGAGTGCGCTTGACTTGCCCTCGCTTTTCTCAATACCGTTTAGGTAACCCTATCCGCGTGTTAACGTGCTTTGATCGCGTCGCAACCTGTGGTGTAAGAGCGGCGGTCAGAACCTGACCGCGAAGTTGGCCATGACCACCGTCTCGCCCGTGCCACGGTGGAAACCGTGGGAAAAGGCTACACGCGATGGTCCCCTTAAGTCCGCCTAAGGCCTCCCTGCGACGAACGCCGCCGCCTCTGTTCCTACATCACGTCTCGGGACGTCAGCCAGCCCTTCGACGAAGCTACCAGAGTGGCCAGCTGTTTCAAACGCAACGGCCTACGGAAAGCCCCGCGGCAGGTTCTGGCCGCTTCCCGCGCGCGCATCATCGGTCAGGGCTTGACGCGGTCGCGGCCGCAATCTTGGCCTGAGGCAGGTGACAGGCGACTGAGCCGGCGCCGGCACGAAGGCGTTTCACCCAGCCAACCAGCCGCACGCGGGATCTGGACCGGGCGGGCGTGCCACGTCCCTTGTGGGCCTCGCAACATGGCGTGCCGGACGGGCGGCTGAGCCCTTCAGGCTCCGATCCGCGACGCGCCGCGGCGCGTCGCGAAAACGAATGCGGCAATGAAGGCGGCCATCTGGATGAGCACGATGCAGGGACCGGTCGCGCCATCGATATGGAAGCTGACGATCGTCCCAACGACGCTCGAGCCGATCGCGACCGCCGCGGCCACGACCAGCATTCGCTCGAACCGGTCGCATAACAGATACGCAATGGCTCCCGGAGCGATCAGCATCGCGACCACGAGGATGATGCCGACGGCCTTCATCGACGCGACAATCGTCAGCGACAGAAGAGCCAGCAGGCCGTAATGCAGCGTGTGCGTGGCCAGCCCGATCGCGCGCGCGTGCTGGGGGTCAAAGCAGTAAAGCAGCAGGTCGCGCCGCTTCAGGAGCACGGCTGTGAGCGTGAAGCCGCCCACCACCGCCGTCTCGAGCACATCGCGCCCGGTCACGCCCAGCATGTTTCCGAACAGGATGTGGTTGAGATGCTGATCCGTCTCCACCCGCGTGAAGAGGACGAGGCCGAACCCGAACATCCCGGAGAACACGATCCCCATGACCGTATCCTCCTTCACGCGGCTGTTGTCCTTGAGGTAGCCCGTGCCGACGGCGCACAACAGACCAGCCGCGAATGCGCCGAGGGCGAGCGGCAGGTTCAGCACGTAGGCGATCACGACGCCGGGGAGCACCGCGTGTGAGACGGCATCCCCCATGAGCGACCAGCCCTTGAGCACCAGGTAGCAGGAGAGAACCGAGCACACCGCACCAACCAGCACCGCCACCAGGAGTGCCCGCCGCATGAATTCGAAGTTCAGCGGCGTGAGCAGCCAGTCGAGGGCGGCGATCACGGTTTGAGCTCCTCGATGCCGGCAATGGCCGTCTGCCGTCTTGCGCGCCGACGGGCGGCAAGCAGTCCGTGCTTTGGAGCGAGGAAGAAGGCGGTCAGGAAGACCAGCGTCTGCAACGTGACGATCACGCCGCCCGTCGCGCCGTCGAGGAAGTAGCTGAGATAGGCGCCGACGAAGCTCGTCATGGCCCCGATCGCGACGGCAACGGCAATGAGCACGGGGAACCGGTCGGTGAGGAGATAGCCGGTAGCGCCGGGCGTGATGACCATCGCAATCACCAGACAGGCCCCGACCGTCTGCAAGGCGGCAACGACGGCCGCGGAGAGCAGCGTGAAGAAGAGCACCTTCAACGCAAACGGGTTAATCCCGACCGATCGCGCGTGCCCCTCGTCGAAGAAGACGACCATCAGGTCTTTCCATTTCAGCAGCAGCAGGCTGAGCGTAACGGCGCTGATGACCACGACCTGGCTTACATCCTCGTCGGAAATCGCCAGGATGTTGCCGAGCACGATCGACTGGATGTTGACGGAGGTTGGATTGATCGAGACCAGAAGCAACCCGAGAGCAAAGAAGGAGGTGAAGACGAGTCCGATAACGGCATCCTCCCTCAGTCGTGTCTGCGCCCTCACGAACGCCATCCCAAGCGCGGCGAGGATGCCGGCCAGAAACGCGCCCGCCGAGTAGGGCAGCTTCAGGAGATAGGCGCCCGCAACTCCGGGAACGATCGAATGCGCGAGCGCATCGCCCATCAGGGACCAGCCCTTGAGCATCAGGAAAGCGGAAAGAAATGCGCACGTCGCTCCGACCAGCGCCGAGACCCACATCGCCTTGAGCATGTAGTCGTACTGAAAGGGAACGAGCATCTCCGCCATCAGACACCCTCCTCCGGCTCGCGCCGCCGCGGCCTATCCGTCGCCTCCTTGCTGCCGTAGAACACGACCGGCCGCTCGTCGTCGGTGAGAACGGTCACGCTGCGACGGTCGTCGTCCTGATGAAGCTCGGCGCCCTCGAGCCTGAAGTGCCGTAAGACGCCGCCGAAGGCCCGTTCCAGGTTCGCCTGCGTGAAGGTGGTGGCGGTGGGCCCGGCGGCGATGACCGTGCGCAACATCAGCACGACCTGATCGCAGTAATCCGGGACGCTGCCAAGGTTGTGCGTCGAGACGAGCATCAAGTGTCCGTCCGATCTCAGCTCCCGCAACAGCTCGATGATTGCCGCTTCGGTCTTGACGTCGACCCCGGTGAACGGCTCGTCGAGAAGAATGACGAGCCCCTCCTGCGCCAGGGCGCGGGCGAGAAACACGCGCTTTTTCTGCCCACCCGACAGCTCGCCGATCTGCCGCTTGCGGAAGTCGCTCATGCCGACGCGCTCGAGCGCGGCCTCAACTTTTTCCAGGTCAAGCCGCGAAGGCCGCCGCAGAAAGCCCATGTGACCGTAGCGGCCCATGAGGACGACGTCCTCCACGAGGACCGGGAAGCTCCAATCGACGTCCTCCGACTGCGGCACGTAGGCGACGAGATTGCGCTTTTGCGCCTCCCGGGTTGCCAGGCCGGCGACCCGAACCTCTCCTTGCGAAGGCTGGACGAACCCCATGATCGCCTTGAAGAGCGTCGATTTTCCGGACCCGTTCACGCCCACGAGCCCGCAGATCGAGGCCGGGCCGAGGTCGAACGACGTGTCATGCAGCGCCGTCGTGCCGTTCGGATAGGTCACCGTCAGGCTCTTGACCGAGACCGACGCTGTCACGGCAGCCGCGCCGCGACTGGCCGGTCGCCGGACCTGTTTGGCGGTCGTCACGACTTGAATCCGTCTGCGATCGTTTGCACGGTCACCTCGAGGAGCTTCAGATACGTCGGAACCGGCCCGTTCGCGGCACTCAGGCTGTCGACATACAGAACGCCGCCGTAGCGCGCCCCTGTTTCCTTGGCGACCTGCTTTGCGGCACGATCCGAGATCGTGCTCTCGCTGAAGACGACGGGAATCTTCTCCTTTCGGACGATGTCGATCACCCGCCTGACCTGTTTCGGCGTGCCTTGCTCGTCGGCGTTGATCGGCCAGAGAAAGAGCTCTCTCAAGTTGTAATCGCGAGCCAGGTAGCTGAAGGCGCCTTCGCTGGTCACAAGCCAGCGCTTACGTTCCGGGATGCTGGCAAGTCGCTTTCTGAGCGGCTCGTCGATTGCCTTGATCTGGGCCGCATAGGCGGCCGCGTTCCGGCCGTAGGCCTCCGCATTCTCGGGATCGAGCTTGGCCAGAGCCTTTCGGATGTTCTCAACGTAGATCAACGCATTCGACGGCGACATCCAGGCATGGGGATTGGGCTTTCCGCTGTAGGGTCCTTCTGTGATCCCGAGCGGCTCGATCCCCTCCGTTGCGACGATGCTTGGAACATTCCTCACGTTCTGGAAGAACGGCTCGAACCAGCGCTCCAGATTGAAGCCGTTCCAGATGACGAGGTCCGCCGACTGCGCTTTCACGATGTCGAGCGGGGTTGGCTGATAGTCGTGAATCTCCGCGCCGGGCTTGGTGATCGACTCGACGATGGCGTGTGTTCCGGCGACGTTCTGAGCGATGTCCTGGATGACCGTGAAGGTCGTCACCACCCGAAGCGGCTTGCGCGATTGCGCCAGCGAGGTTGCGCACATCGCAAAGACGGCGAGACACAATGCGGCCCAGCCGAGCGCCCCGCGCGCGAGTCTGTGCGTGCAAGTCTCATGGGACACGACCTGGGCTTCTTGCATCACCAACCCTCAACCTCGGTCTGTTGCGGCCTCGACCCGATACGAAGTCACGCAGTCTGCCGTCGGCGTCTCGGACCCGCGGCGTCGGCGCTCGCCTGCTCGGGGCGAGCCAGCCGATGCCGGAACTGGAGATCGAGTTCCCCGGCCGCCGACGCACAGATCCGATGAAGCGTCTCCCGAACCCACGGCACAATCGCGCTCTTGGTGGGCGCCAAGCGACGCCTGCCGTCACCAGGGGCGACCTCCCTGGGGAAAGATAGTCGATGATCCTGGACGTCGTCAATGCAACTAATAATGATTTGCAATTAGGCTCGAATTTGCAAATGCGATGCAACTGGCTTATTGAGTGGCGATTGTCTTCTGCGAGGGTGGCTGCATGGCGGCGATCAAGGAGCGCGCGGCGAGGTATGAGGCTCAGCTCCGCGAAGCGGGACTGCGGATGACGCGCCAGCGGGTGGCCATCATTGAGGTGCTTGCCGAGACGGACGATCACCCGGATGCGAACGAGATATTCCATCGCGCCTTCTTGAAGGACAAGTCGATCTCGCTGTCGACGGTCTATCGCACCATGCGGGTCCTCGAGCAGACCGGCACGATCCATCGGCACGCTTTCGAGGACGGCCGCTCCCGATTCGAGCGGGCGGGCCAGCAGCATCACGATCATCTGATCGACCTCGAGACCGGCAAGGTCATTGAGTTTCATTCCGAGAAGATCGAGCAGTTGCAGGCTGAGATTGCGCGTGAGCTCGGCTACGACATCGTGCGACATCGGCTCGAGCTCTACGGTGTCAGGCGGAAGGGGCGAAAAGGCCGGACCTGAGCCGGTCTCGCAGCGCGGCGGCACGATTCCCGGCGTGCGCCATAGCTGCAAGATCGACGGGTTCCCGAAGCAGACAAGTGCTCAGCCGGCGAAAGCATGACACCTGGGTCATCGGGATGTAAGCTGACGTTGAACGTCAATGATGGCTCGAAGGAGCTGGATGCAATGCGGATAGGCGTGCCGAAGGAGACCAAAGTCCGCGAGTATCGGGTGGGGCTCACGCCCGCGAGCGTCCGGGAGCTCACGGCGCACGGACATGAAGTCCTCGTCGAGACGGGAGCCGGCGACGGCATCGGCATGAGCGATGAGAGCTACGTGCGTGCAGGCGCGCGCATCGCGGGCAGTGCTGCGGACGTTTTTGCGTTCGGCGAGCTCATCATGAAGGTCAAGGAGCCGCTTGCGCCCGAGCGCCGGATGCTGCGGCCGGGACAGGTCCTTTTCACCTATCTCCATCTGGCGCCCGATCCCGAGCAGGCGCGGGATTTGATGGCATCGAACGCCGTCTGCATCGCTTACGAGACCGTCACGTCGCCGTCCGGCTCGCTGCCCCTGCTTGCGCCCATGTCCGAGGTGGCGGGGCGAATGTCCGTGCAGGTTGGCGCCTACTTTCTCGAGAAGGCGCACGGCGGGCAAGGCATCCTGATTGGCGGCGTTCCGGGTGTCGAGCCGGCGAAGGTGGTGGTGATCGGCGGCGGTGTCGTCGGCTCCCACGCCATCGACGTCGCCCTCGGTATGGGCGCCGAGGTCACCGTTCTCGACAAGAATGTCGAAGTCCTTCGGCGGCTGTGGGCGCACTACGGTCGCCCGCTCAATACGGTGTTTGCGACGCGCGATGCGATCGACCGCCATCTGCGGGAGGCGGATCTCGTCGTCTGCGGCGTTCTCGTCCCGGGTGCCGCCGCGCCGAAGCTCATCTCGCGCGCGCATGTCGCCGCCATGAAGACGGGCGCGGTAATCGTCGATGTTGCCATCGACCAGGGCGGTTGCGCGGAGACGTCGCGACCCACCACGCACGACGAGCCGACCTTCGTTGTGGATGGTGTGATCCATTACTGCGTCACGAACATGCCGGGCGCCGTGCCGAAGACTTCGGCCTATGCGCTCAACAATGCGACGCTGCCTTACGTTCTCGCCATCGCCGACAAGGGCTGGAAGCGTGCGCTGGCGGAGGATCGCCACCTGCTGAACGGCCTCAATGTCTGGAACGGCCGGATCACCTGCGAGCCGGTCGCGGCGGCCCTTGGCCTGCCGTCCGTCCCCGCCGCCTCTGCGCTTGCGTGATGAGGAAGACCGCCGCGCCCGGTCGCGACGCGATGTGCGAAAAGGCGGTGCCGGGAGGTGCGCAAGAGCCGCGGCGGCGAGGGGTCAGAAGCTCTCGTCAATACGCGGCGGCGGCGAGCCGCGTCGCGCATGCGGCGCCCCGTGATTCTTCCGATCGAGCCCGCGCGCGAATGCCATCGCCTTGGCGAGAGCAGCGACGATCGTATGCGGGAAGCATCCGACTGCCGTCCGGCCCGCCGGCCCAGCGAGCAAGAGCGCCCGGCTCGTGATCATTGAGCCCTTGCTTGCCGACATGCGGAGCTTGGCGAGAGGGGCTAGCCTCCATCATGCGACCGCGCGCTGGCGAGGATTGCGATCTGCTGCTCACGGCGATGGGCGAGGACAAATCCTGTTGCAGTCACGATCACTCCCAGCGCGAAGGTGGCGGATACCGGTTCGTCCAGAAAAGCCGCGCCGGTCAAGGCTGCAGTCACAGGCCCGAGAGCTTGAAAGACGTTGACGCGAGACGGCGCAATTTGTCCGAGCGCCCACAGCCATAGCCAGTAAAAGAATGCGCTGCTTACACCGAGCGCGACGATGCCGCTCCAAACCGGCGGGCTGAATTGTCCGAGTTTCTCAAGGGCGCCCTCGCCGACACTTACGATTGCGAGGGGACACAGTGCGCACGCCACGGCCCACGCGGACACGGGCAGCGCCGAATACGTTCGGACGTAGGGTCTGTACGCGACTGAGACTGCGGCCGCTATGACAGCGCAGGCGAGCATGACAATCTCGCCATGCCTGCCGTTCGGAGAACTCGGTTCGACAAATGTCTTCTCACCGATGACCAGCCCCACCCCGAGCGTCACGAATCCGACGCCGATCAGTTTCGTGCTTGTCAGGCGCTCGAAGCCGCAGCCGGCTGAGATGAGCATCGTGAAGAACGGCAACGTCGAGAAGATGAGCGATCCCCGACCCGACTGCAAATGGTGCAGCGCATAGTTCTGCAGGCCGATCATGAGGCCGAAATTCAACATGCCGAGCAGCCCGATCACCGCGAGGTCTGAGGTCCGGATACGGATATGACTGGCATATCGGATGACGAGGGGGACGAAGATTGCGAGCACAATCGCATAACGAAGAAAGCCGAGCGTGGCAGGGGGAACTTCCGCGGCAAGTGATCGCGTGATCGTGATCTGAACGCCGACCTGCGCGCCGATTGCTGCCGCAGCGATTGCCGCAAGCCGATCCGATCGCGCGAGGGCAAGTGCGGCCGATGCCATCTGCATGACGAGGTTCCTCTTGGCTGAGGCACATCGTGTAGCGCACAATCCGACATGCGAAAATTCGATCTGGATAATCATGGCCATTAGCAAAATCGATGGATTAGACCTCCATCACCTGCGATTGTTCGTCCTGCTCATGCGCGAGCGGAGCGTGACGAGGGTCGCCCGGGTCCTGCAGCGCGGTCAGCCGGCGGTCTCGCACGGCCTTGCGCGGCTCAGGTCGCATTTCGGGGACGAACTGTTCGTGCGCAACGGCAGGGTCCTGGAGCCGACCAGCAGGGCTGTCGAGCTCCATCAGTCGATTGGTGCGCCGCTCGAAGCACTCGAAACGGCTCTCGTTGCCAGCGCCAATTTTGACGCGCGAAGCGCTGCGCCCGTTTTCAGGATCGGCCTTTCCGATGATCTGCAACTGGCCTTCCTGCCGGCGATCGTGGCGGCTCTGCGTCGCGAAATTCCCAATGCTCGTGTTATTGCCGTCGCTTCAGTCCGGGCGCGCGCGTTCGAGCTTCTGGAGGGCCGCAACGTGAATACCGTTCTGGGGAATCTTGGAACTCTGCCCTCGTCGGCGCGTACTCGGGTCTTGCGCCGCGTGCAGTTTGCTGTCCTTTGCGCGCGCAAGCTGAGGGGCCCGCTGTCTCTCGATCGCTATTGCTCCGCGCGCCATGTGCTCGTCACCAGTGAAGGCGACATGAGTGGCGTCATCGACCGGCACTTGGCGGATCTCGGACGCGCGCGGCGCGTGGTTCTCTCCGTCCCTCATTTCACCGTGCTGCCATCGTTGCTCGCAGACCATGAGCTGATGGCGACAGTGCCTTCGCACGTGGCGAAATCACTGAGTGCATCGCACGCACTTTATCGATATCCGCTGCCGTTTCCGTCGCCACAGTACGATCTGGCCATGGCGTGGCGCGCGAGCATTGATAAAGACAAAGGCGAAAGGCTCTTGCGCGACGTGATCCTCAGAACGATCTGTGGCCCTCGGCGGAGGGTTAGTGGTAGAACATGAACGGCTCGCGGGATGGGACGGGATATCCGCGTCGGGCCGTCCGCACCGGCCTCTTCGGTGCCCGGCGCAGATCCGGCTCACACACGGACGCGGGATGCGTCAGCCGAATCGACCCTGCGGGGCCGATGCCGCCGGCGGGGGCGCATGACCAGGTGTGTCGGGCCGCGCCAGCGACTGCTCGATGGCCTGATGCGCGGCCGCGCCGTCGCACTCATTCGAGCAGCGATCTTCGCAGCCGGGAGTTCTCGTCGGGGCTGAGCGACGGCGTCCCCGCCGCCCGGCGGCCAGGCAGCCGGCCCGTGCGCGACGCCGTCGGTCACGCCACCGCGAATCTTGTTCTTGCCGTGAGCGCATTGGCGATCGCCATGGTCGTCGGCTGACGGCTCGCCTCGTCTGGCGCGCAGGAAGTCGCGAAACTCGCGGAAACGATCGTCGGCGTTGTCTGAGTTCGCCTTCGGCGCACCGGAGTGCCGGGGACACCCGCGGCAAATCGGATCCGGTCCCTGGCGCGTCATTGAAGGGCCGCGATCGCGAACCGATCGCGCTGCTGACCGCTGTGCGCACGGCCGGGCGAGAGCGAATTCATCGCAATCGCGTTTCACTGTTTCCACTTGCTCGCCCGCCGCGGGAATGGAGAAGATGTCGGCTGGCTTCGCGCGACCTCGGCGGCCGTGCCAGCGAGGGGGAAGGCCGGGTTGCGTGCTTCGCAAACGCTGTCGTGGCGGACCTGGCAGCGAGGTTCGGCGACAATGGCCGGCGATGGGCGGCGGCGGCTTTCACTGGCAGGAGCCCCACCAGGGACGGCGCTGGAGAAGGACGGGCAGCGATGACGAGATCACCTGGACCGCGACGACTCGTCATCATGGGCGCGGCTGGGCGCGATTTCCATAACTTCAACATGGTCTATCGTGACGACCCGACGAGCAAGGTCGTGGCCTTCACCGCGACCCAGATTCCCGGAACCGCCGGCCGGCTCTATCCAGCCGCGTTGTCCGGGCCTCTCTATCCCGACGGCATCCCAATTCGGGCGGAATCCGAGCTGCCCGAGATTCTGGCGACCGGAGCGGTCGACGAGGTGGTTTTTGCATATAGCGATGTCGATTACGTCCATGTGATGCGCCGGGCGTCGATGGCGCTGGCGGCCGGCGCCGATTTCACGCTGCTCGGTCCGAAGCGCACCATGCTTGCGGCCCGCGTTCCGGTCATTGCGGTCTCCGCGGTTCGCACCGGAGTTGGAAAATCGCAGGTCGCCCGCTGGCTTTCGCGACGGCTCAAGGAGCGCGGCGCGCGCGTGGTGGCCATCCGCCATCCGATGCCCTACGGGCATCTCGAACGCCAGGCCGTCCAGCGCTTCGAACGTCTCGAGGATCTGGACGCCGCACGCTGCACGGTCGAAGAGCGGGAGGAGTACGAGCCGCATCTTGCCGTCGGCAATCTGGTGTTTGCCGGTGCCGACTATGCCCGCGTTCTCGAGGCCGCCGAGAAGGAGGCGGATGTCATTCTGTGGGACGGCGGCAACAATGACTTCCCGTTCGTGCGGCCGGATCTTCACGTCGTGCTCGTCGATCCGCTGCGGCCCGGACATGAGTCGACGCACCATCCCGGCGAGGCCGTGCTGCGCATGGCCGACGTGGTCATCGTCGCCAAGTCGAATTCGGCCTCCGCGGACGCCGTTCGAATGGTGAGCGAGAGCGCCCGCCGGATTGCACCCAGGGCCGAAATCGTCCTCGGCGCATCCGTGATTACGTTGGATGCGCCTGGCCTGGTGAAAGGCAGGCGGGTTCTGGTCATTGACGACGGGCCCACGCTGACGCACGGCGGCATGGGCTACGGCGCAGGCTACCTGGCGGCCATCGAGGCCGGCGCCGGCTGGATCGTCGATCCGCGCCGATCGGCGGTGGGACACATAGCGGACGCCTTCGGGCAATACCGGCATCTGGAAAAGGTGCTGCCGGCGCTCGGCTACTCGCAGTCCCAGCTCGACGATTTGCGTGCGACGATCAACGGCTCCGAGGCTGACGTGGTCGTCAGCGGCACTCCAAGCGATATCGCGCGCCTCATTACCGTCGACAAGCCCATCGTCCGCGCCCGCTATGAGTTCGCGGAAGCGGGCGCACCGCAGCTGCAGGTCCGCCTCGACGCGTTTCTGAAGGAGAAGCTGCCCGGCCGGCCGTAGCCCGTCGCACCCCTCGCTGGGACGTCGCAAGTCGGACGTGGCCCGCCCCGATCGGCGCCGGCGCCTCGCCCGAGCGGCCCCGGGTTCCCGGAACGCGTCGCGGGCCGGGCCCGTTTACAGCCGGGCTCAGGTCCGATCGGTTCTGATCCAGGTCGACGCGGCTTTGCCGCTCACAATTCTCCCATAGGTTCCAAGCTTCCGCAGGACATGCAGGGGCAGACGCAGGAGGTCGCCAAACGGCAGCACGTCGCGCCCCGCGGCCCTCCAGGCAATCGCAGTTCCGAGGATGACGCACGCTGCGCTTGCCATCGCGGGGAGGATGGCGGCCGCGTGCGCGCCGAGGGCGACGGCCGCAGCGCCCACGATCCCACAGGCAACCGTGATGAGAACGAGCAGCGACAGTGGAGGCACCGCCATGTCGATGGCCAGCGCCGCCAGCGGCAGGTTCCTGTCGCGCACGGACCTGACGATCGCCTTCGGGACCAATTCGACGATATTGTCGAGATGACCCTTTTCCCAGCGCTGGCGCTGTTGCTCGCTGCCGGACTGGGATGCCGGGAAGGAACTGTAGACTTGCGCATCGCTGGCGAATATCGGCGCATGGCCAGCCGCTGCAAGCGAGAGGCCGAGCGCCGTATCCTCGGCAAGCCGGCTGTTTCCGAGATCGCGGTTTGAAAGAAGGCGCAACGGAAATGCCATCCCTGTCCCGAACAGGTGAGTCGGCAGTCCGAGAGCCTTCAAGCCGAGGGGTCTGATCCAGTTCTTGACGCGCCACGCAAACACGCTCGCGCGCTGCCCGCGGGTGGCGGGTTCGGGCGCGAGCATGAAATAGAGCGCCTGCGCCGGGCGGCCTGTCGCCTGAGCGGTGTCCGACAGAATCCGCAGCGCATTGGCGGCGAGCCGACAGTCGGCGTCAATGATCACCACGACGTCCGGGGCATCGCGCGCGAGGTGGCGGACGCCGAACTCCAGCGCGTAGCCCTTGCCGCGGCGCGCCGGCTCGTCGCGGACGATGACGTCGGCTCCGCAGGCGTGCGCAACGGCGGCGGTGTCGTCGGTGCAGTTGTCGGCGACGACGAGGATGCGGTCGCGGGGGCCGATCTGCCCTTGAACATCTCGAATCGTCGGAACGAGTCCACGCCCTTCGTTGTGAGCGGGAATGAGGACTGCTGTCCGGTGGGACGGCGGGGCGGTTGCGGCGCGGGCGGCGACGGAAGACCTGTGCAGCGCCAGCGAGCCCGCAAGCACCTCGACGAGCCACAGCAGCGCCAGAAGCGCTGGCACGGACAAAATCGCAACGACCAACACACTGAGCATTGTTGCAAATCCAACTCGCAGGGAGCGACGCCGACGCTTTGAGGCTTGATGCCGAGCATTCGCATCACGAATGGCGCTGGCGCACCAGACGAGATGTGCCTGTGCACCGGCGCCAGCCAGGCAGCGCCGCTCAGGGTGTCGCAAGTTTCGTGCAAATTCCGGCGTTCCAACTCCGGCGACAGCTCGGCGGCCAGCACAAGGGTCAAAGAGGCTTCATCTCGGCTGAACCCTGCCGCGAGACGCGCCTCACGAAATGTTCTAAGAAGAAACATTACGGCGCCTCCGCGAGCCTTGTCCCCAGGATTCGCGTGCGCGGTACTCTTGTCGGGTTGCGCCGGCGGCTCGGCAAGGCTTTTGTCCGGGACTCGGGTGGCGCACATGGCGCAAGGCCCGCTCGCGCTCCGGCGTCGCCCCAGGGAGCGTGTCAACTTTCCGGTTGTGGTGGCCACGGTGCCGCCTTGGTCGTGGCTTCAAGGTGCCTGTGTCGTGCAAGCGTAGCGAAACGGCGGTGCTGTCGGCTGATACTTCATGGCGGACGTCGCAGACAACTCGATGCTCTTTGCGCTGGCGGCCAGCGCCTTTCTTGGTTTGGCGCTCGGGCTGCGGTGTCGGGTGATTGCAGTGATTGTCATTTCTGCCGGTGTTGCGGCCGCCGTTGGCGCACTGGCGATCCACCGCGATTGGCAGGTTCTCGAAGCCGCCGGCTGGGGTGTCTTGGCACTGATAGTTGTTCAGGCGAGCTACCTTGCGGGTGCGGCACTGCGCGTCTCAGGCCTTTCTGCGCAGCTTTATCGCCGGGTTTCCAAACTGCTCAGTTCTATGCCGCTGACGCGCATGTGACGTCAGGGGTGCGAAGGCGGGGGGAGCGAACGCCTCGCCGGCGCCGGTCCCGCACAGGCTGAGGTCGGTTGTGTAGCCGATGCGCCTCACTTGCCGGCCGAGTTGCAATTGAACATCACTCACAGATGAGTGTGGCGGGCGAGTCGGGCTAGTGTGCGTCGCAGGCGGCAGTGCGCGTCCGAGGTGCGGGGCTCCGGCGGGTTTCGTGGGGCGTCAGGCGCCCGGGCCGCCGGGTGGCCAGTGGGGGCGGTGTGTCCAGATCAGGCTT
>Ga0209172_10001260_pt1 | contig 55751 bp, 66 predicted proteins | sample LarsenN4metaG_FD_184113 | JGI IMG/M metagenome (GOLD analysis project Ga0209172, IMG submission 184113) | Hot spring sediment bacterial and archeal communities from British Columbia, Canada, to study Microbial Dark Matter (Phase II) - Larsen... ...
GGAGCCGCAACACCGCAGCGCATCCGATTCGCCCCAGCCCAAAGGGTTGCGGCCGGAAATGGCGTCTGCGGCGTTGTCGGGCTTGCCAAGGGGAGGCGCCCTTGGCTTCGCCCTCCGCCTTGCATCCATCCCTTTCCGGCCAGCAACGCCATCCGCCGGATGATTGAGAACAGGCCCTAGACTATCGAGTCAAAATAGCCAGACCGCCGAAGCCGCTTTACCCCCCCCACGGATTGATGACCTTGACGCCGGCGGCCTCATAGGGCGCGACGTCGCGCGACGCCACGATGAATCCGCGCGAAACTGCAATTGCCGCAATGTAACCATCGGGTGTTGGAAATCCCCGTCCGGCGGACCGGGCTGTCACAACCAGCTGGGCATAGTGTCTTGCGGCATCCGTGTCGAAGGGCAGCACCCGATCCCTGAATAGACCGACCAGCCCATCAAGGGCTTGCGCCAGCACATCTTTCCGCTTTCCTGCCGGAAGCGCGCCGATGCCAAACAGCAATTCGGCCAAAGTCACACTGGACAAATATAGGGTTTCGGCGACTTGATCGTTCAGCCAGGCCCGCACCGCCGCATCCGGCTCGGGTTTCATTGCCTCGGAAACGACGTTGGTATCGAGAACGATCATTCAAACCTCGGCGGCTCGGCCGGCTTCCTGTCTCGCGTTTGCAGCAAGACCTCGATATCCTTATTCGTCAGGCCGATCTCGCGGCCCAGCGCCGCAAGAGCGTCGCCCATGCGAATGCGAGCCTCCGGCTTGACCGCAACAGACAAAATCTCGCGGACCTCCGCTTCGGTGCTACGCCCATGAAGGGCTGCCCGCACCCGCAGGGCGCGATGCACATCATCGGGCAGGTTACGAATTGTCAGCATTGCCATTTCGTCACCCCAAGCTTTTACACTCAATGCATTCATTTAACCATTTTGAATGCAAATCAACAGGAGGCAATAAGCTTCAGCGCAAATCAATCCGAAGATTCCGGGTTGCCTGAGCCGAGCATCTCCAGCAGCCCCTCCTCGATCCCCACCCGCGCGCGCCAGCCGAGTTCCCGCTCGATCCGCCCCGGCGAATAACAGGCCGAGCCCATCAGCCGGTCGACGATCTCGGCTAGGCGCGGGTGCAGTCTGCCTGCCGCGCGCAAGGCCCAGGCCGGCAGGGTCCAAAAAGTCGGCGCCGGGCCGCCCCAAGCCGACGCCCGCCCCCCAGTGGGGGGCAGCGAGCCGCGCTGCGGGGGTATGCGGCGAGCGTGGGGGGCCCATAAACTCGGCGCTGGCAGGACGGCACGGATAGCAGTCTCGATCTCGTGCGTCGAATATGGGCGCGGATCGGCGATGATGTACGTGCGCCCGTTCGCCTCCGCGCGCTGCGCGACGAGCCGCGCCGCCTCCACCACATCCTGCACATGCACGATGGAGCGCCGGTTGCCCGTCTCGGGCAGGCCCGGGAACCAGCCCTTCCGAATCGCCTGCGCCATCTTCCACAGATTGCCCCGGTTGCCGCGGCCATAGACCAACGCCAGCCGCAGATTCACCACGTGCATGCCGTACTTCGCGCCGGCCTCCAGCACCGCCTCTTCCGCCGCGCGCTTGGCCTTTCCATACGCCGTGGCCGGCTCGCCCGGCCAGTCCTCGTCCGCGCACGCATCCCCCGGTTCGGCCATCGCCTTGACACTCGAGAAGAACACGAAACGCACCACCCCCGCTCTGCCCGCCGCATCGAGCAGATTGCGCGTGCCCTCGAAATTGATGCGCCATTGCGCCTCGGCATCCGACCCCAGCGAAGCCTCGGCCAGCCCCGCGCAGTGGAACACCGTCTCCACCCCATCACAGGCGCGGGCGAGCGACGCCGGATCGGCGAGATCGCCCAGCACCTCGTTTTCCAGTCCCGCCGGCCGCCGCACCAGGGCGCGGTCGCCCGGCCGGATCAGCCGCCGGCCGATGAAGCCCGTGGTGCCGGTGATCAAAGCTGTCACTTGGCTAGGAACTCAAGGGCCTTGAGAGGGTATTTGGATACGATTTTGAAGACATTCGTTTTTATTCCATTCTCCCGACAGGCGCGCAACACTTCCCGGTTCAGAAGCAAGGCGCTTCGCCACCCGGACGTGCTCACGCCGCCTGCCCGCATGCGCACGAAAACCTCGGGCACATATCGATATCTCAACGTTTCGCTATGAAACACCCGTGCGATGAATTCAAAGTCCCCGGCAATCCGGTAATCCGTGCGGAACGGTCCGAACCGGTCATATACCCAACGCCGCAGGAACAATGTCGGATGGGCGGGCATCCATCCCCACGCAATGCGGTCTGGGCGGAAATGTTTTGAACGGTAGCGGCGCAGGGCTTTGCCGGGCCGCGCAGGGTGGAAAAACTCGGCATCCGCGAACACCGCATCGAGCGACTCCCGTTCCATCAACGAGGCGACCCGTGCCAATACGCCCTCATGGGCATAGACGTCGTCTGCGTTGAGCAAGCCGATGATCTCTCCCGTCGCGAGGACCAGGCCCTTGTTCATCGCGTCATAGATCCCATGGTCGGGCTCGGAGATCACGCGGCTTACCCGTCCCTGCATGGTTCGGACAATCGTCGCGGTGCCATCCGGCGAGGCGCCGTCGATCACGAGATGTTCAACATCCGGATGCTTTTGCTCGGCCACAGAGCGAATGGTTTCCGCGATCGTCGTGGCGGCGTTGTAGGCAACCGTGATGACCGTGATTTTCAACTCGCGGGGCCCTCCGTTTCCCCATGACGGGTCAGCATCCAGTTCCCCATCACCAGCACATCCATCCGGGTACGCAGGAAACAATCAAGCGCCTCCTCCGGGCGGCAGACGACCGGTTCGTTTTCATTGAATGAGGTATTGAGCAGGATGGGGATTCCGGTCAAGTCCCTGAAGGTCTCGATGAGGCGATAGTAGCGGGGATTGGTGTGCCGGTGCACGGTCTGCAGGCGCCCGGAGCCGTCCACGTGGGTCACGGCCGGGATGAGTACACGCTTTTCCTGCCGGATCTGGAAGACCTGCATCATGAAAGGCACATCGTCCTCGGTCTCGAACCACTCCGTCACCGCCTCCCGCAGGATGGAAGGCGCGAACGGCCGGAAGGATTCCCGCCGTTTGATCTTCAGATTGAGGATGTCTTTCATGTCCGCACGCCGCGGATCCCCCAAAATGGAACGGTTGCCCAGCGCCCGTGGCCCCCACTCCATCCGTCCCTGGAACCAACCCACGACCCGCCCTGAAGCGATGGCCTGTGCGGCCAGGCGGCAAAGTTCGCCTTCGTCACCAATTCTGCGCACCTGACATCCTGCCGCGTCCACTTCCGCCGCATGCCGTTCGAGAACCTTGCCCAGCGCTTCGTCTGCAAATTCGGGGCCCCAGTAGGCATGCTCCATGACGAAGCCCCGTTGCCCGCCGCAAACGCTGTGCCAGACGGCCATCGCCGCGCCAATGGCCCCACCCGCATCTCCTGCCGCGGATTGCACATATACGCGCCGGAAAGGCGTGTGGCGGTACACCTTGCCATTTGCGACGGAGTTCATGGCACAGCCCCCTGCGAGCGCGAGGGCATCGGTTTCACAATGGCGGTGTACCGCATTCAGCATGTGGAAAAACGCCTCCTCATACATCGCCTGAGTCGAGCGGGCGATGTCCTTGTGCCGCTGCGACAGGGGTTCATCCGGGTGGCGCGCCGGTCCCAGCAGCTCCTCCAGAGCCGCGCTGTAGAGCTGACCGACATGGGGCGATCCCCCCTCCCACGCATAATCGATCTTCTCGGCGTGATGCCGGAAGTAACGCAGATCGAGCCGGAAGCCGCCGTCGTCCTGCAGCCTGACGACCTCCCGCATTTTTTCCAGATAGCGCGGCTCACCATAGGGCGCCAGCCCCATCACCTTGTACTCGTCCCCGTAGTGGGGAAACCCGAGATACTGCGTCATCGCCTGATAAAAAACGCCGAGGGAATGGGGGAAATGCACCCGCCCGTCTATGGTGATTCGAGTGCCTTGGCCAAACCCCCAGGCTGCGCTCGAGAAATCGCCGAAACCGTCCACCGACACCACGACGGCCTCATCGAAAGGCGAGACGAAAAAGGTTGAGGCCAGATGCGCGAGATGGTGTTCCACGTGATGGAATGCGCCACGAAAACGCTCATCCGGGAATTCCCGCTGAAGGAGCGCGGGTATCTCCGCCCGGCGCGCCCGATTGCGCAGTCGGTCGAGCACCAGATCGGGCGAAGGCAAGCGTCGAAGCGCATAAAGCGCTTTCTGTCCCCAATGGGCGCGCGGATCATGGTTGACCGCGATATGATCAACATCGCTTAAACGTAGCCCAGCCGATGCAAGACAGAAACGAATCGCCTCCGCAGGAAATCCCGCCCAGTGCTTGATGCGGCGGAAACGCTCCTCTTCCGCCGCGGCAATCAACCGCCCACCCTGTACCAGACAGGCTGCGGAGTCACCGTGAAACGCATTGATGCCAATGATATTCATCGAGCTTCTTCGCTTTTAGCTTCAGTGATCACCGATGGTTCGTATCCCGGTGGGTACGCAAGCGTGTTCCACGCTGGTTTGGCGAGCGGTGTTCGATCCGGCGCCGATGCTTCGGCATCGAAGAACCGATAGCCATACGGGCGCAGTCGCTCCGATACTACACGCGTGTTGTTCTCGCTTACCTCGCACAGGATGACCGGGCGGTGGCGAGATAAAATACGCTCGGCGCCAGCCAATACCATGTGTTCCGCCCCCTCCACGTCGATTTTCACGAATGTTGGGGGCGGGAAATAATCAAGCAGCCAATCCAGGGTTACGGTCGGAACAAATTGCGTCTCACGGATCCCCCTCGTCTGCGAGGAGCAGTAGGCGCCGTCCAGGTAGCTCGTGGCACGGCCGAGGTTGGCGACGTTGAACCGCCCCACACCCACGGTGCCGGCCACGGCCACCGGCAACACATCGACATGGATAGCGGCATTCTCCGGCAACCGGCATGAGCGCCGCAGGAGTTCGACCAGCCATGTATCCGCCTCGATCGCAAGAACGCCTCCCCCCATTCCAACGCGGTGTGCGGCAGCAAAGGTGAACAGCCCGACGTTCGCGCCGACGTCCCACACCACGTCGCCAGCACGGATGTGCTCGTACGCGACCCGCAGCAATACCGGATCAAGCTTCTCGATCCGCGGCCGCCAATACCCCAGCGCCGCCCCTGGCGACGCAAAGAAAGGTCGCCCGCCGAAGTCGGCCGGCAAGCGTCGACGCAGGACGAGCTGCCGGCTCAGGCGCTCGATCAGACTTCGCACCGTATCAACAACGGACCTAACTGCTGCCAAGTGAAGGAAATGGAGCATTCGCCCGGTAACGCCCCGCCATCTGGCAAAGCAGAAAAATGAATACGGCAACGGCCAGGAGATAAACCAGAGGCAGGACATACGTAATCACAAACCAATCGTCGGGTCGGTAACCCATCTTGATGCCGAACAGCAGGACAGGGAAATATTCGTGGCGCATGCTCGCCGTCATCCACGACGCGAGCGCGGAAAAAGCCCCTAATACGAGACCGAGCCACAGCGCCACGCCGATGAGCCCCACCCAGCCGGCATTCCAGTACCCCTCGGCAAAAGTCGTCGGACATGTTGCTGTCTGAATGTCGCGCCCAAGAACGAGCTCAGTATACCGCCCCCCGGTTGTCAGCAACGGCTTATCCGGCACAAGAAACCGCGGCACGAAGCCGATCTTGAGGGTATTTGCGATCGTGTCACCCGGCTTGCCCTGATGGTACTGCTCAATGGCAAATGCCTGCTGATTCGTGTAAGCAAGGCGGGCCCACCAGACCTGGATATTCGTTTTGCTTTCACCTTGCAGGGCTAGGGCTTGCGTTGCCTGTTTCACGCTTTCTAGGCTTGTTAACGCACCATAACCAGCTACCCTACCTATGCCTACGAGTGGAGCCATTGCCAGGTAGACAATGACCATCACGAGACCTGTGCGCGCCAAGCGCATAAAACCTGGCCGGACGAGTTGCTCCGCGACGCCGATGACGGCAATGACGGACAGCACCTCCAGTTTCGACAGGAGCACCAAACCCGCGAGCATGTCAACTGACGCCGCAATGGTTGCAACCCATTTCCATCGTCGGCGCCCTCCCAACGCGAGAATGACCGCAAGGCCGAGGCCACCTTTGTAAAGCTCGCCCAGCATCTCGATGCTGCCTGGTGTCGTCCACAAAAGGAGGCCGAGCCCGCGGGGCACGACCAAACCGAAACGCACCGCTCCACCGAGGCTGAGCAACACGATGGCGACAAACACAAGCGTGCGCTGGTTTGCCGGCTTCACGGTAGCCGGAGAGGCGGCAGCCCTACTGATCAAGCGCCAAAGAATGAAAGCGGTTGTGACCACAAGCAGGATCCCGGTGACGCTGACGAACTGAGCTTGCGACAAAGCGCTCGGTGATACCGGGTAAAAAGCATCCATGAAGGCAATCGTCTGAGGCGTCGCGTAATGGTAGGCCAAAGGCCCAAAGCCGAAGTACGTGCCACATGCTAAGAGAAACCAGATCAACGGGTCGGCTAGTGCAGCCGGATCGCGAATCAACCGATAGCTCACCACACTGATGCAGACGGCCACCACACCCACGACGCTGACGATGCTCAACTCCCTTTGGGCATAGCCGCCGACGGCGGCGAGGGACACAACCCAGATCAGAAAAAGCCCCAGCCCTCCGGAGAGGAGCATAGTCCGGGGAGCGGCGCGCCAAGCGGTGGGTTCGTTTCTCATCTGCTACTTCTCCTGTCTGGCCAGCTGGCTCAGGGTCTCCCGCAGCAGGTCCACCATCCTTCCACCCGCTTCTTGGCTGCGCCGTGAACGAGAATCGGGACGATCGGAAAGCACAATACGCAGCGCACCCACAAGCTCTTGCCCTGATGCGATCAACACGACTCTACGCTGCTGTGCCAGTGCGCTCGCCAGCTCCATTTGGTGATCGTTGACATGCTCGCCGTATCTTTCCAATCGTGGCATCACGATGGGCCGTTTCCCCGCCTCGATGGCATGAATCAACGAACCCGCACCGGCGTGCATGATCAGGACCCGCGCCTGTGCGATATGATCGGCGTATTCCTGCATGGACAGGAAATCCACCGTGCGGCAGTTTGGCGCGACAAACGGGGTGTGTCCATGTTGCACGACGACGGGATGCGGCAGCAGTGCAAGATGTGCGGCGACCACATCGAGCAACCGGCGAAAAGGCTGCCGGGCATTGCCCACCGTGACGAATGTGCTCATAACAAGGGACCGCCGTATATGGCCCGAGGGTAGACGCGCGCCAGCTGCGGCCACTGGTAAAAGAACCTGTGGGCCAGGCGGTACATGATCCTTCCGGTCAAGGTAGGCCGGCTGATCGCCGTGAAGGTCTCGATGAAAATCACCTTACAGCCGAAAAACAGACGCCCCACCAGTGCGAACGGCACAGCAGGCCCCGCCCCCGTGCTCAAAATCACGTCCGGGCGCTCACGCGCCAGGATTCGGTAGGACTCCCAGAGGTTCACCAAGAATTTCCAATCCCTTTCCGAGTGCGAAATGAAATAAGTCTTGCCGCGCATGTCGTCGGGCAGGATCGCCTGATCGTTCAGCACATAAAAATGCGGATAGCCCTCGAATGCGGCGCGAAGACGACGCACTTCGGTCAGGTGGCCGCCGCAGGAGGAGACAATGCAAAGCCTCATCTGATGTGGCACCTCCCATCTTCCACCAGCTTTGCGTAAACCGCGAGCATCCTGTTGGCAACCTCGGACCATGCATACTGCTCTGTCATCCAGGCTCGTCCCCGCGCCCCCATGGCCGCGAGATCGGCTGCGCTCCTTGCCCTCATCACCTCTATTGCTTTGGCAAGCACACGGGGGTCGTTCTCCACCCAAAGTCCGCAACCGTGCTTCTCCAGTTCCTCCCACGGCGTGCCTTTACTCGCGATCACCGGCACACCGTGCGCAAGCGCCTCGGCAACCACCATTGCGAAATTTTCCGTATAAGACGGGATGACACACAAATCGGTCTCCCACAAAGCGAGCGATTTTGCGTCCCCCTCCACATGGCCCACGAAGCGCACCCGAGCCTGAAGCCCAAGGGTATGGGCAAGCAACGCGAGTTTGTTCGCATAAACAGCATCGCCGGTACCACAAACCGTGAGGTTTACATTTTCAGCCACTTCCGTCATGGCCTGCAGCAGATTCTCTATCCCCTTTTTGGGATCGAGCCGTCCGAGGTAGAGTAGACGTAAGGTGCCATCCGGCCGCCAAACCCGATCAGGGATCATCTTCGGAATCTCGACACCGTTCGGTACAACCACTGGGCGTGCGCGAGGAAACCTGGGGTGGCTTTCGTCCGCCTCCTCCCGTGTAGTGCAATGCAACACGGTAGCCCTCGGCGCCAACAACGTGTTACAGATCCGTTCCCACAGTCCTTTAAGCCTCACTTTTCGAGATTTCTTCCAGCGCTGCAGCTGACCGCGCGGCGACCAGACCACTGGCTTGCCAAGAATTCGGCACAACGCCAAGGTCGGAATGGTCGGAAACGAGTAAACGCTCGTCAGGTGCACGACATCCGCCCAGTGGATTTTTGCCACAAGCCGACCAAGCAATTCTAGCGAAACGCTAGTGCCCAGCAGCCGCCGGCAGTAGTAAATTGGATAGCCGCCAGGACTGCTCCATGGCTTCTCGTCGACTATCAGTCGTTGAGATAAACGCGGCCCCGCACTGTCCGTCGTAAGCACCTCAAGCTCGACGGAGGGAACTCGTGCCAGGGCATTGCACAAGCCAAAAACCGAAAAAATCGGCCCTCCCCAGTACGTCGCTGGATAAAAGGTTGGAACGACATGCAAAATATTCAGCAGCCCCTCCTTTTTCTACCTGCCCGGCATTAAAGGTCCAAAAAAGGTGCCCCCAGGTCTCATCTTGCTCGCAGCCCGAAGAACCACCATAAGCACATGGCGAAAACCGCCACAACGGCCAACCAACCCGTCACCATTGCTGCGGCCGTGGCTGCAGCAATGGGGACAAGCTCGACGGCAAAAAAGCCCGCGTCGAAGTCCCTCCACTGACGGCCGAGCAGATACGGCACTAGCCAAAAAGGGAGGGCCAAATCGGCCACCAGCACGCCGACCACCACACCAAGCAAGCCAAACTGATAGCCACCAATCCATGCCAGCGCCACGGTCGACACGGATGACCCCATCAGCGCCCGTGAGTACGTGTGGTGCCGATCCACCGCCATCAGCAGGTTTCCACACACCGTCCAAAACACCGACTGGAGCATATAGAACAAAAACAAAGTCATGAGTGTTTGGTCATAGGTGATCGTGCCGCCGAGCCACAGATGGATGACCTCCCCGCCGAAATAATGAAAGACGATGGTGAAGATGGCAGAACCCACAAGCGAAGATCTCAGTGTCACACGGAACAGGTGCGAGAGCTTTCTGTACTCCCGCTCGGTATCAAGCCGCGTAAGTTCCGGCCATGCGGTATTAGCAATCAAGCCGAGCAACTGCTTGCCGACGTTGGCCACGGTGCGCAGGATCGAAAAGACAACCACCTGCACCGACCCGAGCAGAGCACCCACCATGAGCACCGTGCCTTGACTAGCCAGAGACTGAGACAACTGGATGGAGAAAAAATGAAGGCTAGGCCGTATGAAGGATATGCCGAGCTTTAGGTCCGCGTGTTTCACCGAGATCATTTCTTCCGCTTTGAGCAGACGGCGTAGCTCGCCTTGCACCAGCGCAGATACCAGGACATAGGGCACCAGCTGCAAAACCGCGATGATGATCATGCCCGCCCCCATCCAAAGTGCCACGGCAGTAAGCACAAGCTGCAACCCGGCCGTCGCATTGGCCCACATCACACCACGCGCGAGCATACCCACGGATCGATAAACCCCTAGCAACAACCCTAGTGGCAGCGAGATCGCTACCTGCATTCCGAGTAATAGCAAAACCCAAGCTGCCACGGTGCGCGAGGTCTCGCTGATGTCGAGGTACGCTTGCGGCGGCACCAGCACAGCAAACATAATGGACATCACAACAACCGCCGCTGGGAATGCCAGGAACAACGCTAACCCCGTGTTGAGAATTTTTCGGTAAAGCCCTGCGTTTTTCCGGACCGCCGCTTTGGTGAGCTGATTGACAATGTAAATCTGCGACCCAATATCCGTAAGGGAAAGATAGGCCACGAGCGAGGTCAGCAACAACCACTCCCCGTATGCGGGCGCGCCCCATGCGTGGAGATACATCGGCGTAAGCACCAGGCGCGAGGCGGCATTGATACCCTGCCCAAGTGCCCCGGCCCCGAAGCCCCTAACCAACCTGTCGCGCGTGGCCCCGCGCTGAAAGGCCGTAGCCGGTCCGTCGTGGTCTTTCATTGCCGAAGCAGCGTTTCCAGAAAACCAACGAGTCGGTCGCCGTAGTCATCCCAGGTATACCCGCAAATGACATCCTGTCTCGCCTGCCGGCCCATTTCGCGGGCCAGATCGCGATTTTCATGCAGAAACCGGAGCTTCTCGCAAAGCGCCTCCACATCGCGCACTGGAACGATGAACCCTGATCTGCCATCGCGCACGATGTCCGCGGCGCCGACATTTTCGGTCACGATCACCGGCAAGCCGCAGGCCATCGCCTGGGGAACCACCATCCCGAAACCGTCCGCGAGCGACGGTAAAACAAAAACCGAACCCATGCTATATATGCGGCGCAGTTCGCTCTGGGAATAGGTGCCAAGAAACCGGACCTTGTCCGACCTGTACTTGGCGAGTAACCGGTTGAGTGTTGGATTGGGAGCAGCGCCGATCAACCACAGCTCCGCGTTCCCAATATCCAGGTCAGCGAACGCCTGCAACAGATAGTGCACACCCTTGCGCAGGCTAATATTTCCACAATAAATAATTCTGAAAACGCCGTCCAGAGGAACATCTACAGGGAAAAATTGCGAAAGCTCCACCCCGCAGGGGTTCACAAAAATCTTCTCGTCGCTGACGCCATGCTCGATCAGGCTTTTCCGCGCCACCTGACTCAACACCATCACCCGGTCCGCCGTAGTAAATTCGCGGTTTTCCTTCTCGATAATCCATTCCGGCGGAACTTCGCCTTCGCCAGACAGCCCATGCAGTCGGCACTCTTCCTCCAATAAACGGCGCTCGTAGCGCTGATGCAGGCTTCCGTGATCCACCACAGTAAGCTGCCCGCAAGCTTTGGCGCGCTCAAGGGCCGGGAGACAGAAAGAAGAAAGGCCGATAAACACGTCTTGATTCACCGGAAGGTGTGCAGCTAGGCGGCGTGAAAAGGCTTCATGCACTAACATCGCCACCCGGTTCTTGAACGCCGGCATTCTGGACTCAGGGATCCATCGCGTCATCCTCCCCAACATGCCGTTGATGACGAGCGCGATCACCCTGTCGTTCGGAATACCCCAGCGGCGGGTCATCCATCGTGGATAGTCGTTGATGAACCGGTACAAAACTCCATGGCGATGCAGCTGGCGGGCCTGGTCGAAGACATGGAAACGTCCGCTGCAAGAAGTCGTTACCCTCATTCCTCGCGCATTATTTTCGATAAATGATAGTCATGCCCGTCACTACAGAATCCAGCAGGCTTTGATTTGCGAGCAATTTGTCTCGAATCGCTGCAGATTGCTGTATGCACTGGACCGCGCGCGGTTCGATAATCGCTCCGACCTCTAACCTCCTGAACCCAGCAGTCTCCAATGCCGCAAGGTATTCTATCGGACGTAAACGGCTGAAAAGGTCGTTTTTAATCCACGTCCGACCGTCATGTTCGGAGTGGCGGTGCGGCCCTGCCTCGCACAGATAAGCTTCGTAGGTCTCTGGCGCCAGCAGAAGATGGTTATAACCAGCTAAAATGCCATCATGGCCTGAGAAATGATCACCACCCCAACAATACCAGAGCGGCCCGAAGGTCGCATACAACACACCGCCAGGCCGGAGAATCCGGTGAAATTCACGGAGCACCGCCGGCAGGTTTCGCAGGTGTTCGAACACGGCGTCGGACCCGACTACATCAACGGACTCCCCGGGCATAGTGTCCATATACGCGAGGTCTGCCTGCCGAAACGTCAACGTGGTGCGGGGATAACGTTTATGCGCAAAGTCACGCACCGCCTTCCAAGCCCGTGCATAATCGAAATAATCGACTCCGGTTAGCAACCGCGGCTCATACGACAACCACGAAAGAATATCCCGGCCTGTCCCACAACCTGCAATCAGAATCTGCTTCCCGCGAATCCCGATGATGCGATTGACGCGTCGGCGGAGCGCCTCGTAATCGTTGCCACGCTGTCCCCATAGCCAGAAATCGACTTCGAGGCCGAGTTTGGAATATCCCCTATGTCGAATCCACGCGTCCACAGCCTTTGTGTAGAAGGGATAAAGCACACGGCGGAACGGTCGTTTTAGCCGCTCGCCCAAAGATGGGAGGGGTAGCATGAAATCCGGCGGCGTCCGGTCGCCATCAGGCAGCACGTGTCTTTTCCTCGGCTGCGGCAATCTCAGCGATTGACTGCCATTCGCCCACATGAAACGCGGCTTGCTCAATCAGCCACGCCCACATAAATGGCAAGATATCGCGCAATCCACGCGGGGACTCCCGCGCCGCTCGCCCAGCGATAATTATCATTGGTAGCAGCGTAGCTACGCACATTCCCGTTTTGGCCAATCGCAAAAGCGCCCAGGCATACATCCGCGCGAAGGACCACTGCTCTAGAAAACGGCGAATCTGCGGGCTGCCCTTGCCGCGACCTTTGCGAATTTGCCAGTATTCCGAGAGCGATGCCGGCGCCACGTGCTCGACCACGATACTCAAATCCACCGCCTTTCTGGCACCAATGCGGCGCAACCTATCGCCAAAAAAACCGTCTTCGCCGGCACAGATCGGAACGGGATACCCCGTCGGAAACAGGCCGGCCGCGATGGCAGCCTCGCGGCGGCAGGAAAACTCCTCCGTCCATTCCATCCACATCGGGTTCGTGCGATAGTGGTCAACGATACCCTGGCACTCCACGTAACGGGCGAAAAGGTCGGTTATATTCGCCACCCGTGAACGCACCAGCACGTAGTCGTATCCATCCTTGTAATAAGGGGCGATGCGCCCCAGGAAATCCCGGGGCAGCCGCACATCGGCATTGAGAATGACCACGACCTCCCCGGTGGCGTTAAGGATGCCGAGATTTCGCGCTTCGCAACGACCTTGCCGTCTTTCCGGTCGGATCAGGCGTACGCCGCGATCGGAATATTTGCGCACGATTTCCGGTGTACGATCAGTCGAGTCGTCCACGATCAGTATTTCCCTGTCTGGCCAATCGAGCGCCACGAGCGAATCCAGTGTCGCGGCGATATCATGCTCTTCGTTGTAAGTGGGAACGACGATACTGAATTTCATGCAGTGTCACCCACGGCAGCGAGGGCTAGGCGCAGTGCGGCGATATCTTCGCGAAACCCCCAGTGATTGATCGCTTCAACGCTGCACTTACCCATCTCGATATAACGCTCGCCTTCCAACAAAAAGGCTAGTGCGCGGGCCAAGGCGCCGGCATTCCCCGCCGCAAAGATCGCCCCCTCCTTACCGGCCCGAACAAGATCCGCCCCTGCACCAACTTGGTCGCTTACGATAACGGCCTTCCCGGCATTCATCACCTCGTTAACCACCAGCCCCCACGGCTCCTGAAAGGATGGCAGGACGAACACGTCGCAAAGATTGTAGTACCTCGGCAGCTCCGTTTGATTCTTGAAGCCCAGGAACCGAATCGATTTCCAGCCAAGTTCGCGCGCGCGCCCCTCCAGTGCTGGCCTCAGCTCGCCATCACCTATAAAAAGGAGATAAGGTTCAGGCTCCGTGTGACCATCGGGGGTGAGGCGGGCATAAGCCTCGAGGAGATCCATGGCGCGCTTGCGAGCCGTGAGCTTACTCGCGTAAAGGATGATCCGTCTGCCCGGTTCGAGTCCAAGGGATGCCCTCAATATGTCGCGCGTCGACGACGCTTCAGCAGCTTTTTTTTGGAAAAAGTCGTTGTCAACGGCGTATGGCATTAAGAAAATCTGTTCGGGCTTTGCGCCATAATGAAGATAAAACTCACGATTCCATGAGCCGATGGCAAGAAAAGCGTCGGTATTGGCAACAAGCCAGCGCAGGAAGCGGTCTTTTATCCACTTCTTCAGCGTATTCCCGTTCTGCTGGTATAAATTTGCCTCGCCCCGAATGAGCACCTTAATGCCCAGTTGCTTCGCAACATGGATTGCCCATATATGGCTCCAGTGCATCCAACCATGCACCCAGAGGGCATCGAAACGGCCCTCGCGTAGTCTTTTAGTAAGGCCATAGACCAACGGCCGTATTCGCCCAATTTTGTCCGTTGGCCCTATGCTTGGCAAAAACTCATGTTCGTAGCCTTCGACGAGCGGAACATCCCACTGCACACTACGCCCAAATTCTGGATCCGCAAATTTCCGAAGCGAAAAATCGCTACAGAAGAACACCTTGAGCACAATATCTGGTGAGGCCGCGATCTTTCGAAGCAAGGGTGCCTGGTATTGGATCGGGTGGCTCACCAGATAGGCCAAGCGCCACTTCTTCATGCCCGACCTTCCTCGTTCAACTCAGCAGCCACCATCATTCGCGCGACGTCGCGCATCCGGTATTGAGCACGCCAACCGAGTCGGGCATGTGCCTTGGTGGGGTTCGCACGCCCTACCGAAATATCTGTCGGTCGTAACAGAGAAGCATCGAAGACGACGTGATCTTCCCATCTCAAATCCAGTGTGGCGAATACCTCGGAAACAAACTCTTGCAAGCTGTTCGTCTCTCCCGTTGCAATCACGTAATCTTCGGGGCGGTCCTGCTGTAGCATGAGCCACATGGCTTTGACATATTCCGGTGCCCAACCCCAATCTCTCCGGATGTCAAGGTTTCCCAATGCCAGTTTCTCGCGACTACCTTGTGCAATTCGACATGCTGCTGAAACGATCTTTTTGGTCACGAAGCGTTTCGGTCGAAGGGGTGATTCATGGTTGAACAGAATCCCCGAGCAAGCGTATAAGCCGTAGGCCTCACGATAGTTTGTGACTTCCCAGAACGCAGCAGCCTTCGCCACCGCGTAGGGGCTGCGCGGACGAAAGGGCGTGTCCTCGTCCGCAGCGGCGCCCCCCGTATCGCCGAAACACTCACTCGAGCATGCGTTATAGAGTTTGATCGGCAAGGAAGTAAAGCGAATTGCCTCGAGGAGATTCAGCGTGCCAGTGGCAATGCTTTCGAGCGTCTCTACCGGTTGCTGGAAAGAAAGCGCCACTGAGCTCTGGCCCGCGAGGTGATAGACCTCGTCAGGTCTGACTTTCAGCAAGCACTGCAGGACGCTACGGAAGTCCGTGAGCGCGACAGACTCAATTTTAACGCGATCTCTGATACCCAAACGCGTGAGATTAGGCAACGAGGACATCTGGGCGTCCCGGGAGGTTCCATAGACCTCGTACCCTTTTGCAAGGAGCAGCTCTGAAAGATAGGCACCGTCCTGTCCGGAAATGCCACAGATTAATGCTTTGGTCATTTGTCGTTCGCCCTAGGTTCCAAGACCTGGTCGATGATGTGATGAACCCGTTTCTCAAAATTCTGGTAGGAGAAATATTCGAGACCCGCCGGCACCTTTCCCTTCGGTTGCCCTAAAGTCTTGATGATCGCCTGCACCAGACCATCCTGATCATCGGGATCGACCAATGTACCCAACAAGCCGTTGCGAAGAGCTTCTCGACCCCCATCGACGGAGCTCGCCACCACGGGCACTCCACAGGCCAGCGCTTCGAGCAGGACGAAACCAAACCCCTCCCCGCGACTCGGCATTACATAAGCGTCAGCAAGACGGTAATGGTCGATTTTTTCTTGTTCCCGGACGTAGCCCGTAAAAATGACACAATTCGCCACATCCAGGTCCCGCGCCTTCCGCTCCAGGCGCCCCCGATCGGTGCCTTCACCCGCAATGACATAGACGGTATCCGGAAGTGCTCGCCGGATCTTCGGCAATGCCTCCATGACTTCGTCGAAGCCTTTATAACGCTCATCGGCGGAAAGCCTGCCTAGAGTGAGGATCACTCGCCTTCCATTGAGCCCGTAGCGCTGGAGCAAGTACGCGGGTTTTTCACCTGGGTGGTAACGTGTAAGGTCGATCGCATTCGGCAGAAGATACTGGCGAGCTTTTGGGTATCTGCTCCAAGCTGAAAACCTCACCGCGGTCAGTTCGCTGATGGAAATCAGACCACTTGGCAATCTAGCTAGCCACTTCACCAGTGGATTCCGGTGCGGGGTCCAGGCATCGATGCCAAAAATCATTAACAGCAAAGGCGCCCGCGTGAGCAAACCTGCTAAAAAAGCGACCGGCAACAAATTGAGATGACCACACACCACCAGGTCGTACCTCGGTCTGCGCCAGGCGGATAGAAACACCGTCTTGATAAAGGCAAACTTGGAACGTCCGGGTATGGCGTAAGTCAGCTTGGGCGGAAGAGCTTCGAGCGGATCTATCACCACTCGTGGAATCGTGACAACCTCCTCGCAGTGGGGATGCGCGCACAGCGCCGTGATGAAATCGCGGTTGAACTTGGCGATCCCACCGCGCCCGCCGAAGGCATCGGTCACCAGCACGAGCACCCTCATCGCGCAGCCACCGCGAAACAGTAAACCTCCTGTGCCCATACCCTGAGTCCACGGGGTATTTGTCCCTGGCCCATACGCTTTGCGAGCCAGCGATGCACCGGCACGGAAAATCCGCTCTTGGATCGCCGCATCACAGCGTCCGGAAGGGACGCACGCGCCGCACCCACGGCGTCGTGTTTATGCAACCCAGGGTTTGCGCGAACGAGGGTGGCTACAGTTTTCAGGAGGCGCACGTCCACAAGCGGCACGCGGATCTCGAGGGAATGCGCCATGCCGGCCCAGTCGGCATCGCGCAGTAGCTGATTTCGCATGTACCAGGAGAGCTCGAGCGCTGAGATCTTGAAGCGAGCCGCACGTAGGCCTGTTGTGGTTTCTTCCAACGCGAGCAGGGGCGCAAGTTCGCGCCAGCCGGCACGCACGAGGTCCGGATCCATGATCTCCGGCAGTTCCCAAGGCATGTACAAACCCCGACGAAGCAGATAGGCGCCGGCAAAAGTGCCACCATATTCCAGAAGGCCCGCGTATTTCGGTGAGGTGAAGCGGCGTACGAGGGGCGCGGCGAGCAGTCGAAAACCTCGCCCGAGCCTGGGAAGGAAACGAAACGGAGCGAAAAGCCGAACCATTCGCGGGATATCGCGAAAGCTGGGGTAAGCCGCAAAAAGCTCATCCCCGCCCAAGCCTGACAGCGCCACCTTCAAACCCGCCTCCGCCGCCGCCTTGCTCACGAAATAAGTATTGACGCCGTCGATCGTCGGTTGGTCCATGGAGGCCAGAAGGCGAACCACCTCTGCCTCGAAGTCGTCGCGGGTGACCCAGCGGGTACGATGGATACTTCCCAAGCGTTTCGCGACCGTCTCGGCAAGCGGCGTCTCGTCGTTCTCCGTGCCGATGTATTCGCGAAACCCTAGCGTGATCGTGTTCAGTGGTGCGTTCGCCACCTCAGTAGCGAGGCCGGCGACAAGCGTGGAATCGAGCCCAGCCGACAGGAACACGCCGACGGGCACATCGGCGATCAGATGGTGGCGCACGCTATCGCGCAATGCATTGCCGAGCTTTTCCGCCAGCTCGACGGGGCTGCTTGCGCCTCCCGTTTCTTCAGCTTCCGCAAAGACCTTCGCGATCGAAAAAAAACGTTTGGGCCGGGGGGTGACAGCCTCGCCCACACGCAGCGTGCTGCCTGCCGGCAGGGCCTGAATGCCCCGGTACAGCGTATGCGGCTCGGGGACGGAGCCCCAGAGGAAAAAGCCCACATGCCCGGCAGGACTGGCCGCCGTGTCCACCCGCCGGCTTCGGAGCAACGCCTTGACTTGGGAGGCAAAGCGAAGGCATTTTCCGTCATCCGCGTAATACAAGGGTTTGATCCCGAAAGGGTCACGGGCAAGGAACAGGGAGCCGCCTTGCGCGTCCCAGATGGCGAAGGCATACATGCCGCGCAGGGCGTGCACCATCTCCTCCCCCCGCTCGGCATAGAGGTGCAGCAGGACTTCGGTGTCGCTTTGAGAGCGGAAGACGTGCCCTCTGCCTTCCAGTTCGGCGCGCAACGTCCGGTAGTTGTAGATCTCGCCATTGAAGACTACATGCAGCCGCTTGTCGGCACTCGACATCGGCTGTGCGCCGGCCGGCGAGAGATCAATGATGGCGAGACGGCGGTGGGCAAGACCCACACGCCCATCCTCTGACAGCCATAAACCGGCGCCATCGGGCCCTCGGTGCGTCATAGCATCGCGAATGGCGAGAAGCTCCTCGCGGTCGATCTGGGCCGCAGGGTCGCCATAGGTGAATATCCCGGCTATCCCACACATCTACTTGATCGCCACCGACAAAAGGTTCTGGGAGAAGATCGCCGCCCGTCCGGTATCACCCATCTCGGCAGTCAGATAGAGCCGAAGCATACCGCGGATCATTTTCCATACCACATAGCGCGACGCGCTCGCCAAGCCGTGCACGACGGGACCATCTTCGTAGCAGTCGATCTTCGAAAAGCCGCACGAAAGGGACAGCTGGGCGAGCGATTCCCGGGTGAAAGCGAGTTCGTGGGTCAGATCCGAATAGCGCATCCGTCCAGCGAAGGGCGATTCGCCATTGGGGACATGCACAATCCAGCGGCCACCCGGCCTAAGGACACGCGCGACTTCTTCCGCGAAAGGCAAAAGCTCATCGCGGCGGAAGTGTTCGATTACGTCGAAACAAATCACCACATCGTGAGACTGAGCGGGGAGATTTCGCAGGGTCTCGAAAAGATCCCCCTCCCTCACGCCCTCGATACCAAGCCGCTTGGCTGCGGCGACCTGTTCCGGCGAACGATCGACACCAACAATTTTCTGATAGCCCGCTTCACGCAGGAAATGGAGCAGCGCCCCGTGGCCGCACCCCAGATCGAGGATGACCGCCCCGCGGTCCCCGGGAAAATGCCGGCGGATGAGACGGCGGAGATACGGCGCGCGAGCTGCCAATCCGGCCACGTCCTGGGGCGCAAGCTCGCTGCCCCGGGCCGTGACGTAATGGCGATAGATCCGTTCGCGGTAGTCAGTCATTGAGGCAAGGCGTAGATTTCGTCTTCAGTGATTTCAGCCAAAGGCATCCCATCCAAAGAATAAAGGACGTAGCCGAGCTCTCTCAGGAGCTCGCTGCAGCGGTGTTTCTGGTCGTCGCCATGCAGGGACAGCAAGATGCCGGGCGCCCTTTGCGCCAATATCCCTCTTGCCCCCTCCAAAACAGCCGACTCAGCGCCCTCCACATCGATTTTCATGACATCAGGAGCCCTGATTTTGCCGTTCTTCCATAAGTCGTCCAGTGCAACCTGCCGCACGAGATGAGCGCTTGAAGCACCAATCTTGCCAACGCTGAAGTTGGGGCCACGTTGAAAAGGAAGCACATCTGTGTGATCCCCCACCAGTGTCTGAACCTCCTTTACGTTACCAAAGCGGTTGCGGTCTATGTGTTCCTGCAAATAAGAAACATTCCGACAATCTGGCTCGAATGCCCAGACCTCCCCCCCGTGGCCCTACCAATCTGGCAAATGCCAATGTGTAAAAGCCCACGTTGGCGCCAATATCAAAAACAGTCATTCCAGATCCGATAAGATGGCTCACTAACGCTTGTTTTCGCGACTCGTAATGACCCAGCCAGCAGCCGTGGACGCTCGAACCGACGACCCATTTGCATCCATTGTTTATGCCGCCTAACACCCGAACGGTCGCGGTTTCCGGCAGTAGGCCCAGGGGTAAGCGCAGCATACGACCCAGCGCAGTCTAGTAGGAAACGCGATTCGTCAAGTCTGCCCACCTCCTCCACATCCGACCCATGGCCTCTCCTCCACCGCCCTAACCCAACCACTAGCCTCTTGAATCGCCTAGCAACCTCTCGAAGTAATCAATCGTTCTGGATAAGCCTTCGTCCAGGCCGATCCGGGGGCTCCACGAGAGGCGTTCCCGAGCTAGGGAGATGTCGGGCTGCCGTTGTTTGGGGTCATCGGCCGGAAGAGGTCGATGAATGATTCGGGAAGACGACCCGATCAGGGCAATGATGCGTTCCGCAAGCTCCTGTATCGTATATTCTGCAGGATTACCTAAATTCACTGGTCCAGTGAAGTCACCTGGGCTTTCCATCAGTCGCATCAAACCCTCGATCATGTCGTCCACATAGCAGAATGATCGCGTCTGCGAGCCATCACCATATATCGTGATCGGCTCATTCTTAAGCGCTTGGATTACGAAGTTGGACACCACCCGGCCGTCGTCAGGATGCATGCGAGGACCATAGGTGTTGAAAATTCGCGCCACTTTGATCCTGACCCCGTGCTGTCGGTGGTAATCGAAAAATAGGGTCTCGGCGCAACGTTTTCCCTCGTCATAACAAGCGCGAAGGCCAATCGGGTTGACATTGCCCCAGTAGTCTTCCCGCTGGGGATGTACCGTCGGATCACCATAAACCTCGCTCGTGGAGGCTTGAAGGATCTTTGCCTTGGTGCGTTTCGCCAGCCCGAGCATGTTTATGGCGCCATGCACGCTGGTTTTGGTGGTTTGAACGGGATCCAGCTGGTAGTGGATGGGCGACGCAGGACAAGCAAGGTTGTAGATTTCATCCACCTCGACATACAGGGGAAATGTCACATCATGGCGCAACAATTCGAAATGAGGGTTGCCCATGAGATGAGCCACATTGTCCCGGGTCCCACTGTAAAAATTGTCCACGCAAAGAACTTCGCACCCTTCGGCGAGAAGCCGCTCGCAAAGGTGGGATCCCAGAAAACCTGCGCCCCCGGTCACCAGGACACTCTTCCTATTCCTTATGCCACGCATTTCTATTACCTCTTAGCCGGCAGAAAATGGGTTTAATTCGTTGAAGCCCTTATGCCACGACCAGGCTGCAGAGAAGAGGTTCATTACGCACGTAACTCGAATAGGCTTGCAACATCCCTTCCTGCAGCGCGGTTCCCGCGAACCAGCCCATGGCCTTGAGCCGCCCCACGTCCAAAAGCTTCCTCGGCGTCCCATCCGGCTTCGTGGCGTCGAACACGATCTCGCCCTCGAAGCCGACGGTTTTTTTCACCCTCTCCGCCAGTTCGCGGATGGTAAGGTCTTCCCCCACGCCGATGTTGATGAGGGGCGGGAGTCCCGCGTTGCGGTCCTGCCCAAGCAGCGGCAGGAACTGTTCGTCCGGCAGGTTCATGAGAAAGACGCAGGCATCGGCCATGTCGTCGGAGTACATGAATTCCCGCCGGGGGGCGCCGGTGCCCCAGAGGGTGACGCGGGGGGACATGCGGCCCTCATGGGTGGCCCGCAGCTCCTCCCTCAGCGGCGCGGGGATGGGGCCGTGGCGGCGCTCGTCCTCTTCGATGCCGGCCCAATCCTTCTCCGCGGCGAGTTTGGCCAAATGGAACTTGCGGATCATGGCCGGGATGACGTGGGATTTTTCGAGGTCGTAGTTGTCGCCGGGGCCGTAGAGGTTGGTGGGCATCACGGCCAGAAACTGGGTACCGTACTGCCGGTTGTAGGCCCAGCACATTTCGATGCCGGCGATCTTGGCGATGACGTAGGGGCGGTTGGTCGGCTCCAAGGGGCCGGTGAGGAGGTATTCCTCCTTGATGGGCTGCGGGCAGTCGCGCGGGTAGATGCAGGAGGAGCCGAGAAAGAGCAGGCGCTTGACGCCCACCCGCCAGGCCTCGTGGATGACGTTCGTCTGGATGGCGAGGTTTTGCTGGATGAATTCGGCCGGATAGGTGTCGTTGGCGAGAATCCCGCCCACCTTGGCGGCGGCGAGGAAGACGTATTCCGGTCTTTCCTTTTCGAAGAAGGCCCGCACCACGGCCTGGTCGGTGAGGTCGAGCTCGGCGTGGGTGCGCACGAGCAGGTTGGTGTAGCCCTTGGCGTGCAGGGTGCGCACGAGGGCGGAACCGACGAGGCCGCGGTGGCCGGCGATGTAGATTTTGGCGTTTGTCTTCATGAAAGTCGGCGCTGGCGGGACGGCACTTACTCGTGATAGTCCATGGCCTTGTAGCCATGCTTCTTGACGAGTTCGTCGCGCTCGGCGGCCTTGAGGTCTTCGCGCACCATTTCGGCAACCAGCTGGTCGAAAGTGATATTGGGCTGCCAGCCGAGCTTGGCTTTGGCCTTGCTCGCATCGCCGAGCAGGGTTTCGACTTCGGTGGGGCGGAAGTAACGCGGATCGACGGCGACGATGCACTTGCCGTGCGCGTCGTAGCCTTTTTCGTCGATTCCCTGCCCTTGCCAGCGGATACTCAAGCCGAGTTCCCTGGCGGCAGCATTGACGAAGTCGCGCACGCTGTATTGCTCGCCGGTGGCGATGACGAAGTCTTCGGGCTGTTCCTGCTGGAGCATGAGCCACATGGCTTCAACGTAATCGCGGGCGTGGCCCCAGTCGCGCTTCGCGTCGAGATTGCCCAGATACAGGCAGTCTTGCAGGCCGAGCTTGATGCGGGCCAGCGCCCGGGTGATCTTGCGCGTGACGAAGGTCTCGCCCCGGATGGGCGATTCGTGGTTGAAGAGAATGCCGTTGCAGGCATACATCCCGTAGGCCTCGCGGTAATTGACGACGATCCAGTAACCGTAGAGCTTGGCGACGGCGTAGGGGCTGCGCGGGTAGAAGGGGGTGGTTTCCTTCTGAGGAATCTCCTGGACGAGGCCGAAGAGCTCGGAGGTCGAGGCTTGGTAGAAGCGGGTTTTCTTCTCTAGCCCCAGGATGCGGATGGCTTCGAGTAGGCGCAAGACACCCAAGGCATCGGAATTGGCAGTGTATTCGGGCTCCTCGAAAGAGACGGCGACGTGGCTCTGAGCGGCGAGGTTGTAGATTTCGTCCGGCTGTACCTGCTGGATGATGCGGATCAGCGAGGAGGAATCGGTCATGTCGCCGTGGTGCAGGTAGAACGGTAGGCCAGCTTCGTGCCGGTCGTGATAGAGGTGGTCGATCCGGTCGGTGTTGAAGAGGCTGGTGCGGCGCTTGATGCCGTGCACCTCGTAGCCTTTGTTCAGAAGGAATTCGGCGAGGTAGGCGCCGTCCTGGCCGGTGATGCCGGTGATGAGGGCTTTTTTGGTCATGATTCGTAGCTTCCTTTGAACTGCAATGCCGTCCCGGCGCCGCTCGCGAACGCTACGCCCCCGCCTACGGCGGGCCCCCCTCCGCTGCTCGTGGCTTCAGCGCCGACTTTCTGCCGCATCGCCTCGATCTCGGCGCGCAGTTCTTCGACTTCGCGTTCCTTGATGCGCAGGAATTCGACGGTGAGCCGCGCGCGCTCGGCAATACCTTGCGGCGTGAGCACGTAGAGATAGCCGAGCTTGTTGGGGTTCCTGCGGAAGTTTTCGGCCTTGACGAGCCCTTTGGCGATGAGAGCTTTCAAGCAGTAGTTGAGCTTGCCCAAGCTCACGCCCGCCGCGCGGGCGAGCTCGCGCTGGCTGGCGGCGGGATTCTGTTCGAGCAGCTTCAGGATCCGGTAGTGGGTGGCGGGGTCGAGCACGGCACTGTCACAGCGTTCAGCCATTGAACGCGGGCGCGATTATAGAGCGGCAACCCCTCGCTTGTGCAAGGGGAATGAAAAATTCTTGCAGAAACTCAATAGGTTATAACTTTAGGCATAGATCGGCCCCGACTTCAGCCCTTGAGCACCGGTTTGCCGTGTTGGGCTACGGTCTTGTCCGCCGTCAGCAGCGTCAAGCCTTCAACCCGCGCCTGCTCGACCAGGCGCGACAATTGGTCTTTTGCGTCGTGAATGTTGACGGTCAGCATGACAACCTCCGGTGACCCAACTCGAGTTAGTCTGCCAGACGAAAGTCTGGCGCTGAAGATGCGAGCAGCGGAGGAGGACCCCCCGTAGGCGGGGGCAAAGCGGCCGCGAGCATCGCCGAGACGGCACCCGGATTGGCAGGGAATGTCCGTGCAGATTCAAGAAATTTTCTTGAATCTAAAAATTATGGCAGTTCCGCCCGATCAAAAAACGGCGCGGCGGCGTCCTTGGCGGCGAGGATCGGCTCGCCGTCGAGCGGCCAGGGGATGGCAAGGGCCGGGTCGTCCCAGCGAATGGCGCGCTCGTGCTCGGGGGAATAGTAGTCGGTGGTCTTGTAGAGAAATTCGGCGGTGTCGGAGAGCGTGAGAAAGCCGTGGGCGAAGCCAGGGGGGATCCAGAGCTGCTTTTTGTTTTCGGCGGAGAGGATTTCGCCGACCCAGCGGCCGAAGGTGGACGAGGATCGGCGCAGGTCGACGGCGACGTCGAAGACTTCGCCTTGCACCACGCGCACGAGTTTGCCTTGCGCCTTGGGCGGCAGCTGGTAGTGCAGGCCGCGCAGCACGCCTTTGACGCTTTTCGAGTGATTGTCCTGCACGAAGGCGGGATCGAGTCCGGTGGCGGCCTTGAAGGCCTGGCGGTTGTAGCTCTCGAAAAAGAAGCCGCGCGCATCACCGAAGACTTTCGGCTCGAGGAGCAGCACGTCGGGGATGGCGGTGGGGGTGGCCTTCATCAGGCAATCACGGTGAGGTTGGCCTGGCTGGCGCCCGTGACGGCTTGCAAGGGGATGCCCTTATCGAGCGTCACCAGCCGGCCCTGGTGCTTCACGGCCAGCGCCAAGAGATACGCATCAGTCACCTGGCGCGAACCGAGAATGTGGTGCCAGTCGATCAGGCCGGGCGTCAATAGGCTGATATCGTCTTCCCAAAATTGATGTAGCGGTAACGCAGCCGCTTCCTGCAAGCGTTCAGCCACGGCACCCGCCGGCACCGGATTGGGATATCGCGGCTGCGACATGATGCGGATGCAGCCATTTTGCGTGAGAGGGCAGGATGCCCAGCCGGACGCTGCATTTTCTTCCATCCACTCGGTAGCGCGGCGATGGTGCACGTGGTGGGCATCCAGCAATGCGATCAGCACATTCACATCGAGCAAGGCTCGCATCAAACGCCTTCCTGCTCGCGTAAGGCATTGACTTCGTCGTTGGTGACGAGCTTGCCGCCGCCCGTGAAGGGTCGAAACCCCGCTACGGATGCTCTGCCGCCCTCGCGCTGCGGGCTCGCCTGGCCCGTCAATGCCTCCCGCAGGAGCTGGGAGACGATCTGACCCGCTGATTTTCTCTGCTGCCGCGCCAATGACTTGGCGGCATTCAACACGTCCTCGTCGATATCCAGTGTCGTCCTCATGGCTTGCCCTATCATCAACGCATCATGATGCTATCACATCGTGATCCGCAAAATTTGCAACTTTTGATGTCAAAGGCCACCATGCCGTGCCCAGAATTGCGCCGGTGTCACGATCGGATAACGGTCGGCCAAGGCCAGCAAGTCTTTGTCGCCGGTGATCAGGCAGAGTGTCTCGTTACCGGCCTCGAGCGCGGCAAGCAACGCTCCCAATACGGGGATATCGCAAGCGTCGCCTAACAACGCCACATCCTCTTCACGCGGTTCGACCAGTTCGCATTGCAGGGCCAGAATGTCGACGAAGTCGTCCATTTCCGCAGGCGTCATGCCGTGACGCCCTGCAAGCCGCGGCAGCACGCGACGTAATTCGTCGATGATGAAACCGGACAGAATGACCTCGATGGACCCCAGTGACCATGCCGAAACGATGCGCCCCGGGATGCTGCCAGGATAAGCGATGCCGGAAAGCAGGACATTCGTGTCGAGTACGACACGAATCATTTTTACTTGCGTCGTTCCGCAGCGACCGCAGCGTCGATTTCGGCCAGACCTTCGGCTTCGGGAACTCCGGCAAACCCGCTCTCGATGCGCCGGCAGAGCTCGTCGAAACGCCCTTGCATCCGCCGGATGCGCTCGAACAGGCGCGCATCCACCAGCGCCGCCACCGGTTTGCCGTCTTTTTTGATCAACACGCTGTCGCGGCGAAACTGAACGAGATTCAGCATTTCGCCGAGGTTCTTGCGAAAGGTGACGGCATTGGTTTCGGTAATCATGGCAATCTGACCAGAATGATCGTTTCGACCATATCAATCATAACACCCGTTCCTCGATCAGCCGCAACAGATACTGCCCATAGCCATTCTTCGCCAGCGGCTGGGCGAGCTTCCTCACCTGGTCGGCGTCGATCCAACCCTGACGGAAGGCGATTTCCTCGGGGCAGGCGACTTTGAGCCCCTGGCGTTTTTCGAGGGTGGCGATGAATTGCCCGGCTTCGAGCAGGCTGTCGTGCGTGCCGGTGTCGAGCCAGGCGTAGCCGCGGCCCATGATCTCGACGTCGAGCTGGCCGGCTTCGAGGTAGAGGCGATTGAGGTCGGTGATTTCCAGCTCGCCGCGCGCCGAGGGTTTGAGCGATCTCGCCCGCTCGACCACATGGCGGTCGTAGAAGTAGAGGCCGGTGACCGCGTAGCTGGATTTGGGCTGGCGCGGTTTTTCTTCGATGCTGATCGCGCGGCCCGCGGCATCGAATTCGACGACGCCATAGCGTTCCGGATCCTGCACGTGATAGGCGAAGACGGTGGCGCCCTCGCTGCGCGCGCCGGCGCGCTCGAGCTGGACGTGCAGATCGTGGCCGTAGAAGATGTTGTCGCCGAGCACCAGGGTGCAGGGACTCTCGCCGATGAAGTCGGCGCCGATGAGGAAGGCCTGCGCCAGCCCTTCGGGCTTGGGCTGCACGGCGTATTCGAGCTCGAGGCCCCACTGGCTGCCGTCGCCGAGTAGCTGCGCGAAGCGTGGCGTGTCCTGCGGCGTGGAGATGATCAGAATCTCGCGGATACCCCCCAGCATCAGCGTGGAGAGTGGGTAGTAGATCATCGGTTTGTCATACACCGGCAGGAGCTGCTTGGAGACCGACAGCGTGGCCGGATGCAGGCGCGTGCCGGCGCCGCCGGCGAGGATGAGGCCTTTGCGGGTCACGCGGCCATCTCCACGGATGGCCTTAGGTAGACAGGCACTTTGCCAGTCGCCAGTTCGTAAAGGGTTTCCGGTGACACATCAAAGCCGCAGGGCCACACGAGCGTTGGCCAGTCATCCAGTTGGAATGCCGCGAACGTCGCGGTATCGTGCAGGGGTGCTGCAGCCGGATAGTTGCTCACCAGGTCCGCAAGGTCGACTTCCCCCGCCTCACCCGTATTGAACTCGACCCAAAGCTTGTGGCCGGACAGATACTTTGCTGATTTGACGGCAATCATCTTTCCTCCTAAACCAATGGCTCGATCTTATGAAAGTCCTTGCTTTCCCACATCGCGAGCAATTCCGCCGTGTGCATTTCAGCCCATTCCTCGACAAGACCACGGACACGCGCAGGAAGGTATCCTGCCAACACGTTGCCATTTTCTATCGCCATGACGGCTCTGTGTTCGTTGTAGCGGACATGGATATGGGGCGGGTTGTGTTCGTCGAAATACATGCAAATTACAATCCCCAGAAATCGGCTGATTTCAGGCATAAGCGCATCCTGACGACGATGATCGACACACTCCGGCGCCGCCGGCGAGGATGAGGCCTTTGCGGGTCATAAGCGTCATGTCAAGCGGAAATCAGTCGCCGGGCGACGGCAACGAGGGAGGGCACGAAGACATGCGCGGCTTCGAGCGCCGAAGCCAGCACGAGCGGATCCTCGACATACTCATGCACCATTTGGTTGCGCAGCTTGCGCATGTCGATCCAGGCCTGGGCATCGTCGATCAGGCCAAGCCGCTCGGCGCGGTCGAGGTTGTCGACGAAGGTGGCTAGGCGCTCGCCATGCGCCGCCAGGTAAGCGGGCAGCAGCTTGTCGCCCACGGTGTCTTGCAGACGGCCAAAGCGGGAGACGAAGGCCTCGACCCGCTCGGCGAGGTCCTCGTCTTCGGCGAGCGAGCAGGCGCGTTCCACAGTGAAGGGCTGCGCGAACAAGCGGCGGTCAGTGGTTTCCAGGCGCGCGATTTCCCGCTCGACGAGGCGCACGAGCATTTGCAGACGCGCAGCGGCGCGCGGATCGACGATCACAGCGCCACCCCCTGCCTGCGCGCGGCTTCGTGGATCGGCAGCGAGAGCAGATTCGGCGCGGCGAGCACGACATCGACCTTGCGCCCGTCGAGCGCGCGGCTCACACGCCCGGCGATGCGTGCCGCCAGGGGAGCCGGTGCTTCGACGGCATGAGGAACCTCCACCAGCAGATCGACATCGCCCCCTTTGGCCGTGTCATCCAGACGCGATCCAAAGAGGCGCACGATGGCATCGTCGCCCGCCAATTCGGCGACGATGGCGCGTATGTTCGCGATTTGTTGCGCTGTCAGCCGCATGGCTCACCGATCCGATAGGAGCTGAATCATGACATGTCGCAACCCCTGCCGCCAGTCGGGCAGCACGAGGCCGAAGGTATTCCGCAGCTTCGTCGTGTCGAGGCAGGAGTTGGCCGGCCGACGGGCCGGCAGCGGATAGTCGGCGGTGGTGATGGCCTGGATGTCCTCCGGGCCGAGCTTGAGCGGCTTGCCCGCAGTCCGGGCCAGGCGCACGACCTCCTGGGCGTATTCATGCCAGCTCGTGCGGCTGCCGGCGGTAAGGTGGTAAAGCCCATACGCAAAATCGGCGCTGGCGGGACGGCACCGCAGGTATTGGCCAAGAATCTGCGCGGTGACGTCGGCGATCAGCGCGGCGGAAGTCGGCGCACCGAACTGGTCGGCGACGATCTTGAGGCTTTCGCGCTCGGCGGCGAGCCGGAGCATGGTCTTGGCGAAATTGCCGCCATGCGCGCCGAACACCCAGCTGGTGCGAAAGATCAGGTGCTTCGCGCCGCTCGCGATCAATGCCTGCTCGCCGGCGAGCTTGGTGCGGCCATAGACGTTGAGCGGGTTCGGCGCATCGTCTTCGGTGTAGGGACCGGTCTTCGTGCCGTCGAAGACATAGTCGGTGGAGTAATGCACGACGAGCGCATCGAGTCTTTTCGCTTCCTCGCCGAAGAGGCCGGGTGCCACGCCATTGATCGCCTGCGCGAGTGCCGGTTCGGCCTCTGCCTTGTCCACGGCGGTGTAAGCGGCCGGGTTGACGATGATCTGCGGTTCGACCTCTTTCACCAGGCGACGGATCGCGTCGGGCTGGGCAAGGTCGCAGTCGGCATGATCGACGGCGACGATCTCGCCCAAGGGGGCGAGCGCGCGCTGCAGCTCGAAGCCGACCTGGCCGTTCTTGCCGGTGAGCAGGATTGTTGCGCTACACCCCATTCGCTTTACTGCTCACGCCGCCTCGAGCTCAACATGCACCCTCTGCCCCAGTCGAGTAGCGATGTTGACCAAGGCATCGAGGGAGAAACGGGAAATGCGTCCGCGCAGCAAGTCATTCATGCGCGGCTGGGTGATTCCACAGTGCCTGGCGGCTTCGATCTGTGTCCAGCCATGCTCGGCAACGATACGCGAAATCTCGCGCATCAGATCGCAGCGAGCGCGCAGGTTGGCCGCCTCTTCTGGCGTGTCGGCAATTGCATCCCACACGTTGTCAAAAGTTTCGCTCTTGACGCTCATGATATTGTCCTCTTCAGCTGCGCGAATCGCTCCTTTGCTAGCTCGATATCGGCTCTTGCTGTCTGCTGCGTCTTCTTCTGGAAAGCATGCAGCACGTAGACAGCATCAACAAGCCGCGCCGTGTAAACCACGCGGTAGGTACCCGCCTCGCTCCACACGCGCAACTCTTCCACGCCCGGCCCGATCGACGGCATCGGCTTGAAATCATCGGGCTGCTCACCGCGCTGCACACGATCCAATTGGAAACCGACATCTTGACGCGCGTCATCGGGAAATGCGCGCAATCGTTTGAGCGAATCGCCAAGGAAGCGAATCGGCTTCATTTTTTCATTATATTCTTTCTGATATAGAAGAGGATGCTTTTAAAATCCTCTCAGGAAACGCTGAAGAAAGCAGCGAGCGGGATGGGATGCAAGGCGCACGGAGCGCAGGAACCGAGACCTAACTCGTAGTTAGGCGAGGTTCCGAGCACCGCGCAACGCAGCAGACCGCCCGCGCAGCAATTTATTCAGCGTTTCCCTCAAGTCCCATATTGCCTGCCGATCCACTCGCGATAGCTGCCGCTTTGCACGTGTTGCACCCAGTCGGGGTGATCGAGATACCACTGCACCGTTTTCTGGATGCCGGTCTCGAAGGTCTCGGCGGGCTTCCAGCCGAGTTCGCGCGCGATCTTGCTGGCATCGATTGCATAGCGCCGGTCGTGGCCGGGACGGTCTTTCACATAGGCGATCTGGGTAGCGTAGCTTGGGCCGTCGGCGCGGGGGCGCAGATCGTCGAGCAATTTGCAGATCGTGCGCACGATCTCGAGGTTGGGCTTTTCGTTCCAGCCGCCGATGTTGTAGGTCTCGCCGACACGGCCGGCTTCGAGCACGCGGCGAATCGCGCTGCAGTGGTCGGTGACATAGAGCCAGTCGCGCACGTTCATGCCGTCGCCGTAGATCGGCAGGGGCTTGCCGGCCAGGGCATTGACGATCATCAGCGGGATGAGCTTCTCGGGGAACTGGTAGGGGCCGTAGTTGTTGCTGCAGTTGGTGGTGAGCACCGGCAGGCCGTAGGTGTGGTGCCAGGCGCGCACGAGGTGATCCGAGGCGGCTTTGCTCGCCGAGTAGGGGCTGTTCGGCTGATACGGATGGGTTTCAGTAAAGGGTGGGTCGTGAGGCCCGAGCGAGCCATAGACTTCGTCGGTGGAGACGTGCAGGAAGCGGAAGGCGGATTTCTCCGCTTTGGGCAGATCGTTCCAATAGCCGCGCGCGGCTTCGAGCAGCTGGTAGGTGCCGACGACGTTGGTCTGGATGAAGTCGCCGGGGCCGTGGATGCTGCGGTCGACATGCGATTCGGCGGCGAAGTTGACGATCGCCCGTGGCCGGTGCTCGGCAAGCAAACGCGAGACGAGTGCGTAGTCGCCGATGTCGCCCTGGACGAAGATGTGGCGCGCATCGCCTTCGAGGCTCGCGAGATTCTCCAGGTTGCCAGCGTAGGTGAGCTTGTCGAGATTGACGACCGGCTCTTCGGACTGGGTAAGCCAGTCGAGAACGAAGTTGCTGCCGATAAACCCCGCACCGCCGGTGACGAGAATCGTCATCCAGCGGCCTTCGCTTCGTCGAGGCTGCGGCCTGCGGCCAGCCAGTCCTTCACCCACTGCGGCCGGCGGCCGCGCCCACCGCTCCAGGTCAATTGCGGATTTTCGGGGTGACGGTAAAGCACTTTCTTTTCTGCCTGGGCAGAGGCTTTTTTTGCCCGGGATTTGCGTAGCTTGGCGCGGCTGGCCGTGACTCCGACCAGCTCGTCCAATTTCAGTCCATATTTCGCCGCGATGCTCTTGATTTCTCCCAACGCCTTGTTGCGGCTTAGATTTTTACGATTCTCGATTTCCTTGTCGACGGCCTTTTTGAGCTTGTTCAATTCCGCGACGGAGAGGCTTTTGAGGTTCATGGCGCCCTTTCTTTTTTCGTAGAAAGCGCAATTCTATTACGTAGCGGAAATGACGTCTGTTCCTGAATAGAGTGCCGCCACTGGCATGCTGAAGGAAAGACATTTCAGGGTCAATTGGCCGTCAGGCGTCGGCCGTTCGCTGGCCCAGCCGTCGGCGCGCCGGTAAATGATGATTTCGGGCTTGTCCTGGCCGATCAGCACGTATTCTTCGAGTGCGGGAATTTCACGGTAGGCCAGCGCCTTTTCGCGGCGGTCGATGCGCTCGGTGGTTTCCGACATCACCTCGACGATCACGCAGGGTTGTTCGCGATAGTGGCTGGCATTATCTTCGGGTCTGCAGGCGACCATCACGTCCGGATAGTAGTAATAGACATCCTCCAGCACCTTCAGGCGCACCTTCAGGTCGCTCATGAAGACGCGGCAGGGGCCGCCGGCCAGGTGGCGGTGCAACGCGGCAAATAAATTCCCACAAATCAGGTTGTGCCGCGCTGAAGCGCCGCTCATCGCATAGACCTCGCCCGCGAGATATTCATGCCGAACGTCGCTGCCCTCTTCCCCGGCGAGATAGTCCTCTTCGGACAGCAGCAGTTTCTTTTTTGGCAAAGCGGTCATGACTCGATCCTCCGGTTGGGAACAATACACCCGCATCAAAAGAAATTTTACTTTTTCCGCTTGGGCGCGCCCAGAATCGGCGCCAGATAGCGGCCGGTATGGCTGCAGGCCGCTTGGGCCACCGCCTCCGGCGTGCCCGTGGCGATGATGCGCCCGCCGCCCTCGCCGCCTTCGGGACCGAGATCGACGAGCCAGTCCGCCGTCTTGATGACGTCGAGATTGTGCTCGATGACGACGATCGTGTTGCCGGCATCGCGCAGGCGATGCAGGACTTTGAGCAGCAGCTCGATGTCCTGGAAGTGGAGCCCGGTGGTCGGCTCGTCGAGGATGTAGAGCGTGCGGCCGGTGTCGCGCTTGGAAAGTTCGAGCGCGAGCTTGACGCGCTGCGCCTCGCCGCCGGAGAGCGTCGTCGCGCTTTGCCCGAGCTGGATGTAAGAGAGGCCGACGTCGATCAGCGTCTGCAGTTTGCGTGCGACGACGGGCACGGGCTCGAAGAAGGCGTAGGCTTCCTCGACCGACATCTGCAAGACTTCATAAATCGTCTTGCCCTTGTAGCGGATTTCCAGTGTTTCGCGGTTGTAGCGCTTGCCGTGGCAGACGTCGCAGGGCACGAAGATGTCGGGCAGGAAGTGCATCTCGACCTTGATCATGCCGTCGCCTTGGCAGGCTTCGCAACGGCCGCCCTTGACGTTGAACGAAAAACGCCCCGGCCCGTAGCCTCTTTCGCGCGCCTGCGGAACATTGGCGAAGAGTTCGCGGATCGGCGTCAGGAGCCCCGTGTAGGTCGCCGGGTTCGAGCGCGGCGTGCGGCCGATCGGGCTTTGATCGACGTTGATGACCTTGTCGAAGAATTCGAGGCCGAGAATCTCCGCGTGCGGCGCGGGTTCGAGCGCTGAGCCGTAGAGATGGCGCGCGGCGGCCGCATAGAGCGTGTCGTTGATCAGCGTCGATTTGCCCGAGCCCGAGACGCCGGTGATGCAGGTGAAGAGGCCGACGGGGATTTCCAGATCGACGTGCTTCAGGTTGTTGCCGGTGGCGCCGAGGATTTTCAGCTGCCGCGCCGGATTGGGCGGCGTGCGCTTTTTCGGCACTTCGATCCTGCGCCGGCCGGAAAGATACGCGCCGGTGAGCGATTCGGGGTTCGCCTCGACTTCTTTCGGCGTGCCCTGCGCGACGACGCGCCCGCCATGTTCGCCCGCACCCGGCCCCATGTCGACGACGTGGTCGGCCGATTCGATCGCTTCCTGGTCGTGTTCGACGACGATCACCGTGTTGCCCAGATCGCGCAAGGAGGCGAGCGTCTGCAAGAGCCGCGTGTTGTCGCGCTGGTGCAGGCCGATGCTCGGCTCGTCGAGCACATACATCACGCCGGTGAGGCCCGAGCCGATTTGCGAGGCGAGGCGGATGCGCTGCGCTTCGCCGCCCGAGAGCGTCTCGGCCGAGCGGTCGAGCGAGAGGTAATCGAGGCCGACGTTGATCAGGAAGGTGAGCCGGCTGGTGATCTCCTTGACGATCTTCTCGGCGACCTGGGCGCGGTGGCCGGTGAGCGCGAGCAGGTTGAAGAAGTCGCGGCAGTCGATCAGGCTCATGCGGCTCACGTCGGTGATCGTCTTGCCGCCGACGAGGACATGGCGCGCTTCCCGCCGCAGGCGCGCGCCGCTGCACTCCGGGCAGGGCTTGTGGTTCAGGTATTTCGCCAGTTCCTCGCGCACCATCACGCTGTCGGTCTCGCGGTAACGGCGCTCGAGGTTCGGGATGATGCCCTCGAAGGTATGCGCGCGCTCGAAGCGCTGGCCCTTCTCGTTCAGATACTTGAAGCGGATCGTCTCGCGGCCCGAGCCGTAGAGCACGATCTGGCGCACGGCTTCAGGCAGCGCCTCGAAAGGCGTGTCGGTGTCGAAGCCGTAGTGCGCGGCGAGCGAGTCGATCATCTGGAAATAGAACTGGTTGCGCTTGTCCCAGCCTTTGATCGCGCCGGCGGCGAGCGACAGGTGCGGGTAAGCGACCACGCGCGCCGGATCGAAGAACTGGATTTCCCCTAAGCCATCGCAGGTCTGGCAGGCGCCCATCGGGTTGTTGAACGAAAAGAGCCGCGGCTCGAGCTCCTGCAGCGCATAGCCGCAATGCGGGCAGGCGAACTTGGCCGAAAAGAGGTGCTCGACGCCGGTGTCCATCTCGACGGCGATGCAGCGGCCTTCGGCATGGGTGAGCGCCGTCTCGAAGCTCTCGGCGAGGCGCTGGCGCTGATCCGCGCGGACTTTCAGCCGGTCGACGACGACGTCGACCGAATGCTTCTGAGACTTGGCGAGCTTGGGCAGCGCGTCGATGTCATGCACCTTGCCGTCGACGCGCAGGCGCACGAAGCCCTGCGCCTTGAGTTCGGCGAACAGGTCGAGCTGCTCGCCCTTGCGGTTGGCCACCACCGGCGCGAGGATCATCAGCTTCGTGTCTTCGGGCAGCGCGAGCACATGATCGACCATCTGCGCCACACTCATCGCCTCAAGCGCGACGCCGTGCTCGGGGCAATGCGGTTGGCCGGCACGCGCGTAGAGCAGGCGCAGGTAGTCGTGGATCTCGGTGACGGTGCCGACGGTCGAGCGCGGGTTGTGGCTGGTGGCCTTCTGCTCGATGGAGATCGCCGGACTCAGTCCCTCAATCAGATCGACGTCCGGTTTTTCCATCAACTGCAGGAACTGGCGGGCATAGGCCGAGAGCGATTCGACATAGCGGCGCTGGCCCTCGGCGTAGAGCGTGTCGAAGGCGAGCGAAGACTTGCCGGAACCGGACAGCCCGGTGATCACGGTGAGCTTGTTGCGCGGCAGGTCGAGGTTGATGTTCTTGAGATTGTGGGTGCGCGCGCCGCGGATGCGGATTTCTTCCATGGCTGGTCGGTCTGAGTGGGGAACCGGACACTATAAGAAAATTCGCGCCGTCTCGCCAGCGCTGATCCGTTGTGGAATATGCTGAATTGGCATATGATGCGCATCATGTGAATCTTTCCATACACCTTATGCGCACCAACATCATCCTCGACGACGAACTCGTGGCCCAGGCGATGAAGGCCGGGCCGTTCAAGACAAAGAAGGAAGCGGTCGATGCCGGCTTGCGGCTCTTGGCACGACAGGCGGCTTATCGCGACCTCCTCGCCCTGCGCGGCAAGCTGCGCTGGGAAGACGCCGCCCCCGCCGCCGGCCACTTGCTGATGGAGCCCACCCAGCCTTACGGCGCCAAGACGGACGAGCCTCGATGATCCTCGTCGATGCCTCGGTCTGGATCGACTTCTTCAACGGCCGCGACACGCCGGCCGTCGACCGCCTGTGCGACCTGCTCGCCGACGGCGCTGCTCCGCTCGAAATGGCCGATCTGACCTTGTTCGAGGTGCTGCGCGGCTTTCGCCATCCCGAGGATTTTCTTGCGGCAAAACGCGCGCTGGCGGCGCTGCCGGTCGTGGCCATCGGAGGCGCCGACAATGCGCTGGCTGCCGCCGAGCATTACCGGGCATTGCGCAGCCTGGGCATTACAATCCGTAGTCCGATCGACGTCCTGCTTGCCAGCTTCTGCATCGAACACGGCTACGCGCTGCTGCACAGCGACGCCGATTTCGACGTCCTCGAAACACACCGGGGCCTGCGCGTCTGGCGGCACTGAAGGTTGCGGCTAGCCATGCAGCTTTATGCTTTAATGTTTTTATGAGAACGACGATCGAACTTTCCGATGAAATTTTCCGCCGTGCCAAAGCGGAGGCCGCCTTGCGAGGACGCAAGTTCAAGGACTTGGTCGAGGAAGGCCTGCGCCGTGTGCTGGAGCAGCCCGAGTGTGCGTCACCCGTCTCCTTGCACGAAATGATGCGCGACTGCTGCGGCGTGGCGGAACCGACGCCGCCCGACTACGCATCGAATCCGAAGCATCTGGAAGGCTTCGGGCGCTGAGATGCTGCGTGGCGTCCTGCTCGATACCGGGCCGCTGGTAGCCTATTTTTGTCCCGGCGAACGTCACCATGAATGGGCCGTACGACAATTCGAAACCTTCGTGCCGCCGGCGCTGACCTGCGAAGCGGTGCTGGCGGAAAGCTGTTTCCTGCTGGCGCGGGCGGGTGTCTCGCCGGACCGCGTACTGGCCAAGCTGAGCCAGGGTGCGCTGCGCATCGGCCTTTCCCTCGAACAGGAGGCGGGGGCACTCGCATCCTTGATGCAGCGTTATGCGAACCTGCCTATGTCCCTGGCGGATGCCTGCTTGGTGCGGCTGGCGGAAACCCGGCCTGGTCCGCTGTGCACCCTGGACCGCGACTTTCGCGTTTATCGCCGTAACGGACATGTGCCGCTCGACCTGATCATGCCCGAGGATCTTTGACATGCACTCCCCGACCTCTGATCCCATGACCTCCGCCGAGCGGCGCACCGGCGCCGTGCTCGCTGCGATCTTCGGCCTGCGCATGCTCGGCCTGTTCCTCGTCCTGCCGGTCTTCGCGCTACTGGCGCGCGAGCTGCCCGGCGGCGACGACGTGGCGCTGGTCGGCCTGGCGCTCGGCGCCTATGGGCTGACGCAGGCCTTCCTGCAGATTCCCTTCGGCATCGCCTCCGACCGTTTCGGCCGCAAGCCGGTGATCGTCTTCGGCCTGCTGCTGTTCGCCGCCGGCAGCTTCGTCGCCGCGGCCGCGCCCGACATTCACGTCATGATCGTCGGCCGCGTGCTCCAGGGCGCCGGGGCGATCTCGGCCGCCGTCTCGGCGCTGGCGGCCGACCTCACGCGCGAGCAGCACCGCACCAAGGTAATGGCGATGATCGGCGCCTCGATCGGCCTGGTCTTCGCCGCCTCGCTGGTGATCGCACCGCCGCTGGCGGCCGCGCTGGGCTTGTCCGGCCTGTTCGTGCTGATCGGCTGTCTCGCGCTCGGCGCCATCGTGCTGCTGTTCGGTGCCGTCCCGCCAGCGCCGACTTTCGACACGCACGAACGCCCGCCCTTCTCCGCCGTGCTGTTCGACGGTGGGCTCGCGCGCCTCAATTTCGGCGTGTTCGCGCTGCACCTGATGCAGACCGCGCTGTGGGTCGTCGTGCCCGCGGCGCTGGTTTCCGCCGGACTGGCCGGCGGGGAGCACTGGAAGGTCTACCTGCCGGCGGTGCTGCTGTCCTTTGCGGTGATGATCCCGGCGATCATCGCTGCCGAGAAAAAAGGCCGCATGCGCTCGATCTACGCCGGCGCCGTGGCGCTGCTGATCCTCGTGCAGGGCGGCCTGGCCTTGACCGGTGGCGGCGTCTGGCTCACGGGCCTGTGGCTGCTGCTGTTCTTCGTCGCCTTCAACATCCTCGAAGCCTTGCAGCCTTCGCTGATTTCGCGTCTCGCGCCACCGGCCGCCAAGGGGGCCGCGCTGGGCATTTACAATACGACGCAATCTATCGGCCTGTTTCTCGGCGGGGCACTGGGCGGCTGGCTGATGAAACACCTCGGCGCCGGCGCAGTGCATGCAAGCTGTGCAGGCATCGGCATCCTCTGGCTCATGCTGGCGCTCCGCCTGCAGCCGCCGCAACCACGAACGAACTAGGGAGGCAACATGGCATCGGTGAACAAAGTGATTCTGGTGGGCAACCTCGGCGCGGATCCGGAGGTCCGCTATCTGCCGAACGGCGATGCCGTGACGAACATCCGCCTCGCCACCACCGAGAGCTGGAAGGACAAGACCACCGGCGAGAAGAAGGAACTCACCGAATGGCACCGCGTCGTCTTCTACCGCAAGCTCGCCGAAATCGCCGGCCAGTATCTGAAGAAAGGCTCGCAGGTCTATATCGAAGGCCGGCTGCGCACGCGCAAATGGCAGGGCCAGGACGGGCAGGACCGCTACACTACCGAGATCGAGGCCCAGGAGATGCAGATGCTCGGCTCTCGCTCCGGCATGGGCGGCAGCGATGCGCCCCGCGACAACGGCAACCGTCCGGCGGCACGGCCGGCAACGCCATCTCCCGCCAGCGCCGGTTTCAACGATGTCGAGGACGACATCCCGTTCTGACCGGGGCATGAAAAAGCTGCGGCGGCTGCGGGAATATTCTCTGCGCGACCTCTTGATCGTCGGTCTGCCGCTGCTGTTGCTGGTGATCGCCGGCTTCCTCATCGCCTCACGCTTCATCCGTCCCGCACCACCGGATACGCTGACGATCTCGACCGGCGCCGCAGGAGGCGCCTATCAGCGTTTCGCGGCCGTCTACAAAGACGTGCTGGCGCACTATGGCGTCACCGTCATCGAAAAGCCCTCGGCCGGCTCGCTCGAAAACCTCGCGCGGCTGCGCGATCCCGAACAGCAGATCGACGCCGCCTTCATCCAGGGCGGCACCGCGCGCGTGCAGGAAGACGACGATCTGCTCTCGCTCGGCAATCTCTACTACGAACCGCTGTGGATCTTCACTCGCGCGGAGCTCGGCACGCCTTCCCGGCTCATCGATCTGAAAGGCAGGCGCATCGCGATCGGCGCCCCCGGCAGCGGCACCCATTACCTCGCCGATCAGTTGCTCTCCGTCAGCCAGATCGACGGCAGCAACACGCGGCTGATCGAGCAAGGCGGCCTGGACCTCGCGCGAGCATTCACGCAAAAGCGCATCGACGCCGCCTTCGTCGTCGGCCCGACGCAGTCGGCGACGGTCTGGACGCTGCTGCACACGCCCGGCGTGCGGCTGATGAATCTCGTGCATGCCGAAGCCTACACGCGCCTGTTTCCCTATCTTTCCAAGCGGGTGCTGCCGCGCGGCGCGATCGACTTCGCCGCCGACCAGCCGCCGACCGATGTCGAGCTGCTGGCGCCGATGGCCACCCTGGTGGTGCGCGGCGACACCCATCCGGCACTGGTCGACTTGCTGATGCAGGCGATGTCCGAGGCGCATGGCGGCGCAGGCATCTTCCAGCGGGCCGGCGAATTCCCCCGGCCCACCGCCGCGGGCAGCTATGATTTTCCGCTCTCGCCCGAAGCGCAGCGCTTCTACAAATCCGGCAAGCCCTGGCTGCAGCGCTTCCTGCCGTTCTGGGCGGCGACGCTGGTCGATCGCATGGTGGTGATGCTGATCCCGCTGTTCGCAGTGCTGATCCCGGTGCTCAAATTCGCGCCCGGGCTCTACAACTGGCGCGTCAAATCGCGCATCTACCGGCGTTACGGCGAGCTCAAGTTCCTCGAAGCCGAACTCGAGGCCGACCCAGGCAAGCTCCCGCGCGCCGAGTGGATGAAGCGCATCGACGCGATCGAACGCGAGGTCAACCACCTGCCGGTGCCGCTGGCCTTCAGCGACATGCTCTACACCCTGCGCACGCACATCGGCCTGGTGCGCGAAGCCGTCGACAGGGCCACTACAGCCGCCTGATCTTCTCCAGGAGCGCGGTCGTCGAGCGCGTGTGCAGGAAGGGGATCGAATGCACCTGGCCGCCCCAGGCCAGCACTTCTGCCGCACCGACGATTTTCTCCACCGGCCAGTCGCCGCCCTTGACGAGGATCTCCGGCCGGCAGGCGAGGATGCGCTGCAAGGGCGTATCTTCGTCGAACCAGGTGACGAGCGCGACGCTCTCCAGCGCGGCGAGCACCGCCATGCGGTCTTCGAGCGCATTCACCGGGCGATCTTCACCCTTGCCGAGACGCTTGACCGAAGCATCCGAATTGACGGCGACGATCAGGCTCCCGCCCAAGCGCCGCGCCTGGGCGAGATAGGTGACATGGCCGCGATGGAGGATGTCGAAGCAGCCGTTGGTGAACACCCTGGGCGCCGGAAGCCGCGCGGCGCGCACGGCCAGCTCGGCCGGGGCGCAGATTTTCTGCTCGAAGTCCGGGGCCGGGTAGATCACTGCGCCGGCTTGGGCTGCGCCTGCTGCGACGGCGCGCCGGAAGAGGCCGGGCCGGCGCCGGAGAGGCGTTGCGCCTCGGCTTCGGAAATGATCTCGAAGACGCGCACGACCTTTTGCACGCCGCCGGTGGTGCGGGCGATCTCGACCGCCGCGTTGGCTTCCTTCTGCGTCACCAGGCCCATCAGATACACCACGCCTGCCTCGGTGACCACCTTGACGTGATTCGCCGCGAACTGGTTGGCGTCGATGAAGCGCGCCTTGACCTTCGAAGTGAGATAGGTGTCGTTGCTGCGCGAGGCGAGCGAGCTGGCGCCGGCGATCGCGAGTTCGTTGCTGATCGCCTTGACGTTCGGCACCGCGGCGACGATCTTCTCGACTTCCGCCTTGGTGGCCGCATCCGGCACTTCGCCGGTCAGGAGCACGGTGCGGTTGTAGCTCGTGACATTGACATGGGTGTTGCTGCCGAATTTTTCCGAAATGCGGTTGCCCGCGCGCAGCTCGATGCCTTCGTCGGTCACCTGGGTTTCGGTGGTGCGGCGGTCGGCATAGGCCAGCACACCGACGCCGGTGCCGACGGCCACGGCGCCGAAACAGCCGGACAAGAGAGGAAAGAGGGTGGCGAGCAGGATCAGGGTGCGTCTGTTCATGGGCTTTCTCCGAGGATGAGGGCGTCGATGCCGTCGCACAGGCAATGGATCGTCAGCAGATGGACTTCCTGGATGCGCGCCGTGCGGCTGGCGGGAACACAGAGATGAACGTCATCCGACCCGAGCTGCCGGCCGATGGTTCCGCCCCCCTTGCCGGTGAGGGCGACGACGCGCACGCCTTTGGCATGGGCGGCGTCGATCGCCGCGGCAACGTTCGGCGAATTGCCCGAGGTCGAGATTGCCAGCAGCACGTCGCCGGGGCGGCCGAGCGCCGTCACCTGCTTGGCGAACACCTGCTCGTAAGCGTAATCGTTGGCGATCGAAGTGAGCGTCGAGGTGTCGGTAGTCAGCGCAATCGCCGCGAGCGGCGCGCGTTCCTTCTCGAAGCGGTTCAAGAGCTCCGCGGCGAAATGCTGGCTGTCGGCAGCCGAGCCGCCATTGCCACAGGCCATCACCTTGCCACCGGCGACAAGGCTCTGCGCCATCAGGCGCACCGCCGCCTCGAGCGGCGCGGCGAGTGCGTCGAGCGCCGCCTGCTTGACGGCGAGGCTCTCCTCGAACTGCTGCTGGATGCGTTGGGACAGATTCATGATCGGCCGATTCTACCCGGCGGCGGGAAGGCGCCACGGCGGGAATAGCGCGCTCAAAGAACCACAAATACGTCGATCCGCAGCCGGCGCCAGGGATTGCGGTGCCGGACGAGCGCCGCGATGCGGCCTTCGACGCGCTCGCCGCGATCCAGCGCCGCGGCCACCGCCTCGTTCTCGGCGCGCGGCAGGTAGCCGAGCATCCGGCCTTGCCACTCGACGCGCACCGCACGGGGGTCATAGGGATTGTCCGGCTCGCGGACCAGCGCGAGCGGATCGCCGACGTGCAAGCGCTCCCACAGCGCCGCGCCGGCGTGATACTGGAAGCCGGCGAGCGGCGAACTTTGCACCAGCACTCTGACGCTCTCGGCATGCGCGGCGAGACTCAGCCACAACAGGCTAATCCAGACGAAACGCATCCTTGATCCACTCCAGTTTCCCGCCATCGATCAGCACGCAATCGAAACGGCAGGCACCCTCGCCCTGCTGCGCCAGCCAGTGGCGCGCAGCGAGAATCAGCCGTCGCTGCTTCGTCGGCGTGATGCTGTAGGCCGCGCCACCAAAGTCGGCGCCGGCGCGACGGCGCACCTCGACGAACACGGTCGTCTTGCCGTCGGTACAAACAAGATCGAGCTCGCCGCCCTTGACGCGGAAATTGCGCGCGACGACCCTCAAACCGTGCGCGGCGAGGTGCCGCGCTGCGACCTCCTCTGCCTCATCGCCGATCGCCTTTCTGTTCCGGAGGATAATGCCGTTCATGACCGCCACATTATTCATCGTCGCCACCCCGATCGGCAACCTCGGCGACATCACGCTGCGCGCGCTGGAGACACTGAAGGCCGTCGATGCGATCGCCTGCGAAGACACGCGCCACGCGCGGCGGCTGCTCGACCATTACGGCATCGGCACGCCGTTGCTGGCAGTGCACGAGCACAACGAAGCCCAGGCAGCAGAGAAGCTGATCGCCCTGCTCGCCGCGGGCAAGTCGGTGGCGCTGATCTCGGATGCCGGCACACCGGCCGTTTCCGACCCAGGCGCGCGCGCCGTCGCCGCGGTGCGACGGGCGGGCCATCGCGTCGTCCCCATCCCCGGCCCGAACGCCGCGATCGCAGCGCTCTCGGCCGCCGGCCTCGAAGGGCCGTTTTACTTCGCCGGCTTCCTGCCCGCGAAAGTCGGCGCTCGCCGGACGGCACTCGAAGCGCTGAAGGCGATCCCCGCCACGCTGGTCTTCTACGAGGCGCCGCACCGCATCGAGGAAACCGTCGCCGATCTCGTCGGTCTGCTCGAAGCGGATCGTGAGATCGTCATCGCCCGCGAGATCACCAAGTTGTTCGAACAGATCGAGCGCATGCCGCTCCCCGCCGCGCCGGCCTGGCTCGCCGCCGACGAAAACCGGCGGCGCGGCGAATTCGTGCTGCTCGTCTCCGCGCCGCCGCCCCGCGCAGGGCTCGACGCCGAGGCGGAGCGCATCCTGACGCTGCTGCTCGCCGAATTGCCCGTCAAGCAGGCGGCCAAGCTCGCCGCGGCGATCACCGGCCAGGCGAGGAACGAGCTCTATGCGTGGGCGCTGAAACTGAAGGACAGCTAAAATCTTGTCATGCAAACGCTGACGATCACCCGCCCCGACGACTGGCACCTGCATCTGCGCGACGGCGACGCACTGCGCGCCGTCTTGCCCGACACGGCACGGCGCTTCGCGCGCGCGATCGTGATGCCCAACCTCAAGCCGCCGGTCACGACCGTCGCGCAGGCCGCCGCTTATCGCGAGCGCATCCTCGCGGCATTGCGTGCCGTCTCGCCAGCGCCGACTTTCGAGCCCTTGATGACGCTGTATCTGACGGACAACCTGCCGCCGGACGAGATCGACCGCGCGAAGGCCAGCGGCTTCGTGCATGCGGTGAAGCTCTATCCGGCCGGCGCGACGACGAATTCGGATGCCGGCGTCACCGATCTGAAGAAATGCCGCACGACGCTGGCGCGCATGGAGAAGCTCGGTGTCCCGCTCCTCGTGCATGGCGAGGTCACCGACCCGGCGGTCGACATCTTCGACCGCGAGGCGGTATTCATCGACTCGGTGCTCGCGCCGCTCTTGAAGGATTTTCCGGCGCTCAAAGTCGTGCTCGAACACGTCACGACGCAGGACGGCGTCGAGTTCGTAAAGTCTGCGGGCCCGCACGTCGCGGCAACGCTCACCGCGCATCACCTGCTGTTGAACCGCAACGCGATCTTCGCCGGCGGCATCCGCCCGCACCATTACTGCCTGCCGGTGCTCAAGCGCGAGACGCACCGCCAGGCGCTCGTCGCCGCCGCCACCTCGGGCAATTCGAAGTTCTTCCTCGGCACCGACTCGGCCCCGCACGGCAAGAAGACCAAGGAAGCGGCCTGCGGCTGCGCCGGCTGCTATACCGCCCATGCCGGCATCGAGCTCTATGCCGAGGCTTTCGAAGCCGCCGGCGCGCTCGACCGGCTCGAAGGCTTCGCGAGCTTCTTCGGCGCCGATTTCTACAATCTGCCGCGCAATACGGAGAAGATCACCCTGGTGCGCGAAGCCTGGCGCGCACCGGAGGCGCTGCCCTATCTCGCCGACGATGTGCTCGTGCCTTTGCGGGCAGGTGAAACGGTCGGCTGGAAACTGGAGGATCCGCGATGAACCCGCGCCTGCTGCTCTGCCTGTGTCTGACGCCTTTGCTCGTCGCCTGCGCGAAGGAGCCCGCCGGCTATGAGATCGACGGCGGCAACCATTCACTGACCGTGGAGCGCAACAAGCCCTATTTCTGGAGCGAGGGGTGGGAACTCGACCTGATCGTCACGCGCTATCCGGAATGCCAACGGCGTTACCCGCTGAAAAAGGCCGGCGAGAAGGTGCGCGTCGATCTCTACCGGACGCCGGGCGGTGCCTACATCCTCAATCAGGGCAAGCGCTGGTATGTCGCCGAGACGCAAACCTGCCGCATGCAGCAGTACGAGGAAGCGCCGCCGGAACCCGGCGAACTGCTCGGATCTTTCCGCGTCAAGAACGGCACCTTCGCCTTCGTGCCGGAAGCAGGAGTCAGGGATCAGGAATCAGGAATCAGATGATTCCGGGCCGCGCTTCGCGCGGCAAACTTTTCCTGATTCCTGATTCCTGATTCCTGATCCCTGATTCCTGTATCCTGATGACGGAAGTCCGCCAGGCAGCCGCGGCACCGCGAGGTGACGAGGAAAGTCCGGGCCCCATAGAGCAGGATGCCGGCTAACGGCCGGGCGCAGCAAGTCGAAAGACCCAAGGCGACAGAAAGTGCAACAGAAAGATACCGCCTAAGTCCGCAACCCGTTTGCGGGCCGGCAAGGGTGAAATGGCGGGGTAAGAGCCCACCGCGGACCTGGTAACAGGGACGGCACGGCAAACCTCATCCGGGGCAAGGCCAAATAGGGGAGCAATGGCGTGGCTCGCGCCGCTCCCGGGTAGGCTGCTCGAGCCCGTCGGCAACGACGGGCCTAGAGGAATGGCTGCCCACGACAGAACCCGGCTTATCGGCGGACTTCCACCTCTCCACTCCTCATAAACCACTTTCAGAACCTTTCTTCGTGCATTGATTTGCAAGTATTTTCTTTTCACGAATTACATCCATCTCCGCCGGTAAGTCATTGTGCCGCCTGAAAAATTTCACGATTTCCTATTGACTCCCCCAAATTGGTGGAATAAAGTGGGGCCAAGTGGGGATAAGTGGGAAAAGGGGAGGCTTGTGTTCCAAGGCGCGGCACAACTGAGTCTGGATGCGAAGGGGCGGCTGGCGATTCCCGCCCGGCATCGCGACAGCCTGCTCGCAGACGGCGATGGCCGCCTCGTGCTGACCGCGCACCCGCACCGCTGTCTGCTGCTCTACCCCGAGCCCGCCTGGCAGCCGATCCGCGACAAGATCCTCGCCGCGCCCAGCTTCGATCCGCGTTCCGCTGCGTTGAAGCGCATCCTCGTCGGCAATGCCCGCGAGATCGAGATCGATGGCGCCGGCCGCATCCTGATCGCCCCCGAACTGCGCGACACGGCGGAGTTCGACAAGCAGGTCTGGCTGGTGGGGATGGGCAGCCACTTCGAGATCTGGAGCGACGCCGGCTGGCGCCGTCAGCATGAAACCGCCTTCGAGGCCCTCGCCGGCAACGAGCCGCCGCCGGGATTCGAGGGCATTTCCCTGTGAGCCGCGCCGATGGCCGATCCCAGCCCCGCAGCACACTCGCCGGTGCTGCTCGACGAGGCCATCGCCGCGCTGGCGATCCGGCCGGACGGCGTCTATCTCGATGCCACCTTCGGCCGCGGCGGTCACAGCCGTGCGATCCTCGCCCGCCTGGGCCCGCAGGGACGGCTCGTCGCGCTGGATCGCGACCCGCAGGCGATCGCGGCGGGAAAGGAAATCGTCGATCCGCGCTTCACGATCAATCACGCCGCGTTCAGCCGGCTGGGGGAAGTGCTGGATGCGCTGGGCATCGCAGCGGTCGATGGGGTGCTGCTCGATCTGGGCGTGTCCTCGCCGCAGCTCGACGATGCCGCGCGTGGCATGAGTTTTCGTTTCGATGCGCCACTGGACATGCGCATGGACACGACGCAAGGGGAGACCGCGGCGGATTTTCTCGCCCGGGCCGATCAATCGGAAATCGAGGAGGTGATTCGTGAGTATGGCGAAGAACGGTTTGCTCATGCGCTTGCAAAGGCGCTTGTTGCTGCTCGGCAGCGGGAACGTATTTCATCCACAGGACAACTTGCCGCGCTCGTGGCGCAGGTCGTGCGCACGCGCGAGCCTGGCCAGCATCCGGCGACGCGCACCTTCCAGGCTCTACGGATTCACGTCAATCGGGAGCTTGAGGAGCTCTCGCTAGCCTTGCCGCAGGCGCTCGGCCGCTTGAAGCCGGGCGGCAGATTGGCCGTGATCAGCTTTCATTCGCTCGAAGACCGCATCGTCAAGCGCTTCATGCGCGCCGCGGCGCAGCCGCCCCAGCCGCCGAAGGGCGTGCCGGTGCGCGCTGCCGATCTGCCAGCGCCGAGTCTGCGCCTGATCGGCAAGCCGATCCGCGCCGGGGAGGCCGAAATCGCCCGCAACCCGCGCGCCCGGAGCGCGGTGCTGAGAGTCGCGGAGAAGCGCTGATGGCGAAGCTGAATTTCGTCCTGCTGCTCGCCGTGCTGGTGTCCGCGCTGGCGGTGGTCTCGTCCAATCACCGTGCGCGCCGCCTGGTCGGCGAATTCGAGCGCGAGCAGGAACGCATGCGCGCGCTCGAGGTCGAATGGGGCCAGCTGCAGCTCGAACAGAGCACCTGGGCCGCCCATGCGCGTGTCGAGCAGATCGCCCGCGACAGGCTCGGCATGCATGCGCCCCGGCCGCAGCAGATCTACAGCATCAGCGAATGAAGCCCGCCAAGAGCCCCCTCCTCGTCGACCGCCTGCCGATCTGGCGCGCCCGCCTGCTGCTCGCTGGCTTGCTCGCCGGCTCGGCCGCACTGGTCGGGCGCTCCTTCTATCTGCAGGGCATCCACAAGGATTTCCTGATCGGCAAGGGCGAATCGCGCTACGAGCGCGTGATCGAGATGCCGGCCACGCGCGGCCGCATCCTCGACCGCAATGGCACCGTGCTGGCGGTCTCGACGCCGGTCAAATCGGTCTGGGCGATTCCCGAGGACGCACAGCTCACGCCCGCGCAGACGCGCCAGCTGGCCGCCCTGCTCGGCATCGAGGTGCGCGAGCTCGCCCGCAGGCTCGCCTCCGAGCGGGATTTCGTCTATCTGAAGCGGCAGATTCCGCCGGATGTCGCCGCCCAGGTGGCGGCTCTCAAGCTGCCGGGCATCCACTTCCAGAACGAATACCGCCGCTACTATCCCGCCGGCGAGGTCACCGCGCATCTGCTCGGCTTCACCGGCGCCGAGGATGCCGGCCAGGAAGGCATCGAACTCGCCCTCGACAAGCAGCTTGCCGGCAAACCCGGCAGCCGGCGTGTCATCAAGGACCGCCGCGGCGAGATCGTCGAGGATGTCGAATCGATCCGCGCGCCGCAGGAAGGCAAGGACATCACGTTGGCCATCGACGCGAAGCTGCAGTATCTCGCCTTCTCGCAGCTCAAGCAGGCGGTGACGGACAACCGCGCCAAGGCCGGCGGCATCGTCGTGCTCGACGCGAAGAGCGGCGAGATCCTCGCGCTCGCCAACCTGCCCGCTTACAACCCGAACAACCGCGCCCGCCTTTCCGGCGCGCAGCTCAGGAACCGCGCCTTCACCGACAGCTTCGAGCCCGGCTCGACCTTCAAACCCTTCGCCGTCGCGCTGGCGCTCGACAAGGGCCAGGTGCGCTTCGATACGCCGATCCAGACCGCGCCGGGCAGGCTCACCATCGGCCCGGCGACGATCCACGACGCCCATCCGCACGGCGTGCTGACGGTGGCGCAGGTGATCCAGAAGTCTTCGAACGTCGGCGTCTCGAAAATGGCGCTCAACCTGCCTGCCGAGGAGATGTGGGGAATGTTCGACAAGCTCGGCTTCGGCCAGCCGACGCGGATCGGATTTCCGGGCGAGGCCGGCGGCCGGCTGCGCCCGTGGAAGCACTGGCGGCCGATCGAGCAGGCGACGATGTCCTACGGCCACGGCATCGCGGTGACGCTGATCCAGCTCGCCCGCGCCTATCAGGTCTTCGCCAGGAACGGCGATCTCGTGCCGCTGTCGCTGACGCGGGTCGACACCCCGCCGGCCGTAGGCACACGCGTGTTCTCCGAACAGACCGCGAAGGAAATGCGCGCGATGCTCGAAATGGTGGTGCAGCCCGGCGGCACGGCGCCCAAGGCGCAGGTGGCCGGCTACCGCGTCGCCGGCAAGACCGGCACCGCGGTCAAGCTCGAAGGCGGCGCCTACGTCAACAAATACGTCGCGGCCTTCGTCGGCTTCGCCCCCGCCTCCGATCCGCGTCTGATCGTCGCGGTGATGATCGACGAGCCCTCGGCCGGCAAATACTACGGCGGCGACGTCGCCGCGCCGGTGTTCTCGGCCGTGATGGGCAGCGCGCTGCGCGCGTTGGGCGTGCCGCCCGACGACACGCCGCGTCCGCTGCAGATCGCCAACGCCCCTGCCGCGCCCGTCGAGGAGGAAATGTGATCCAGCCCGCCTTCATGGTCGGCGTCACCGGCACCAACGGCAAGACCTCGGTGACGCAATGGATCGCCCAGGCGCTCACCGCCTGCGGCCGCAAGTGCGCGATCGTCGGCACGCTGGGCAACGGCTTTCCGGGCGCGCTGGTGCCGGGGCCGAACACCACGCCCGGCGCCCATGTGCTGCGCGAGTTCCTGCCGGAGAGCGTGCGCCAGGGCGCCGTCGCCTGCGCGATGGAGGTGTCCTCGATCGGCCTGCATCAGAACCGCGTCGCCGGGCTGCGCTTCGATGTCGCGGTATTCACGAACCTGACCCGCGACCATCTCGAATACCACGGCACGATGGCGGCCTACGCCGCCGAGAAGGCGAAGCTGTTCGACTGGCCGGGCCTGAAGCACGCAGTGCTCAACCTCGACGACCCCTTCGGCCGCGAACTGGCGGCGAAGCTCGCCGGCCGTGTGCCGACGATCGGCTATACACTCGGCAACGAGGGCGGCTGCGATCGCGTGCTCGCCGCGACCGATCTCACGGAAAGCGGCAGCGGCCTCGCCTTCACGCTCGACGGCGTCGCCATCTCCGCGCCGGTGATCGGCCGTTTCAATGCCGCCAACCTGCTCGCGGTGACCGGCACGCTGCTCGCCGCCGGCCTGACGCTGCCGACCATCGCCGCGGCGCTGGCGCAGATCGTCGCGCCGCCCGGCCGCATGCAGCCGGTGGGCGGCGGCCCGCTCGATCCGCTGGTGATCGTCGACTACGCCCACTCGCCCGACGCGCTGGAAAAGGTGCTGACCGCCCTGCGCGGCACGGCCAATGCGCGCGGCGGCAAGCTCATCTGCGTATTCGGCTGCGGCGGCGAGCGCGACCCCGGCAAGCGCCCGCAGATGGGCGCGATCGCGGAACGGCTCGCCGACCGCGTCGTCGTCACCAGCGACAATCCGCGCGGCGAGGAGCCAAGGGCGATCATCGACCAGATCGTCGCCGGCATGCAGACGACGCCGACGATCGAAGCCGATCGCGCCGCCGCGATCCATGCCGCCATCGCCGCAGCGGATGTCCATGACGTGATCCTGCTCGCCGGCAAGGGGCACGAGCCCTATCAGGAGATCGCCGGCGTGCGCATCCCCTACTCGGACGTCGATACCGCAAAGTCGGCGCTGGCGAGACGGCACGAGGAACGAGCATGCTGACCCTTTCCGCCACCGCCCTGATCCTGAACGGCCTGCAGACCGGCCGGGATGTCGAATTCACCAGCGTCGGCACCGATTCGCGCGCGATCACGCCGGGCATGCTGTTCGTCGCCATCGAGGGCGAGCGTTTCGACGGCCACGACTACGTCGAGCAGGCGCTGCGTGATGGCGCGAGCTCCGCGCTGGTGCGCCGCGACTGGGCGGCCGCCCATCCCCATCTGCCGCTGGTCGGCGTCGATGACACGCGCCTGGGCCTGGGCCAGCTCGCCGCCCACTGGCGCAGCCGCTTCCACATTCCGCTCGTCGGCATCACCGGCAGCAACGGCAAGACCACGGTGAAGGAGATGTGCGCGGCGATCTTGCGCGCCGATTTCGGCCAGCATGCGGTGCTGGCGACCACCGGCAATCTCAACAACGACATCGGCGTGCCGCTGACGCTGCTCAGGCTGCATGCGCCGCACCGCGCGGCAGTGATCGAGATGGGCATGAACCATCCGGGCGAGATCGCCACTCTGACGCGCCTCGCGAAGCCGACGGTCGCTCTCGTCACCAATGCCCAGCGCGCGCATCTGGGCGGGCTCGGCTCGCTGGCCGAAATCGTTCGCGCCAAGGGCGAGATTTTCGAGGGCCTCGACAATGAGGGCGTGGCCGTCATCAACGCCGACGATCCGCACGCCGACGAGTGGCGCAAAATGAACGCCGGCCGCCGCATCGTCACGTTCGGCTTCGCGCCGGAAGCCACGGTGCATGGCCAGTGGCGGCCGACCGCGCTGGGCGGCGAGCTCGAGCTCGTCGCGCCGCAGGGCGAGGCGCGCATCCTGCTACCACTGCCCGGCAAGCACAACGGCCGCAACGCACTCGCCGCCGCCGCGGCCTGCTTCGCCGTCGGCGTGCCGCTGGCGCCGGTGGTGCGCGGCCTGTCGGGCTACACGGGCACCGCCGGCCGCCTGCAGCGCAAGCGCGGCTTGCAAGGCGCCTGCGTGATCGACGACAGCTACAACGCCAATCCGGATTCGATGCGCGCGGCGATCGACGTGCTGGCCGCGCTGCCCGGCCGACGCATCTTCGTGATGGGCGACATGGGCGAGGTCGGCGAAGCGGCCGGCCAGCTGCACAGCGAAATCGGTGGCTACGCGAAGAGCCAGGGCATCGATCTCCTGTTCGCGCTGGGCGAGAAAAGCGCGGCCGCGGTGCATGATTTCGGCGTCGGCGCACAGCACTTCGCCAGCGTCGATGCCCTGGTGCGTGCGCTGCGCCCGCAGCTGGACGCGGACACCACCGTGCTCGTCAAGGGCTCGCGCTTCATGAAGATGGAGCGCGTCGTCGAACGCATCGTCGAGGCGGCGGAGGCAGCGCCGGCCGGGACGACGGAAAGGGACTGCGATGCTCCTTGAACTGTTCCAGTGGCTTAGCGCCGACATCCGCGCCTTCAGCGTCTTCAACTACATCACGCTGCGCGCGGTGCTGGCGACGATGACGGCGCTGACGATTGCCTTCCTGCTCGGGCCGGGCGTGATCCGTTGGCTGGCGGCGAAGAAGATCGGCCAGGCGGTGCGCACCGACGGCCCGCAGACGCATCTCGCCAAGTCCGGCACGCCGACCATGGGCGGGGCGCTGATCCTGCTCTCGCTCGGGCTGGCCACGCTGTTGTGGGCCGATCTCAGCAACCGCTTCGTCTGGATCGTGCTGATCGTCACTTTCGGCTACGGCGCCATCGGCTGGGTCGACGACTGGCGCAAGGTCGTGCATCGCAATCCGAAGGGACTGTCGGCGAAGGCGAAGTTCTTCTGGCAGACGGTGATCGGCATCGTCGCCGCGGTGTGGGTCGCCTTCTCGATCTCCGCGCCGTCCAGCGAAAAGGCCCTGCAGCTGTTCCTGCAATGGCTCGCGAGCGGCCTGAGCGCCGAGCTGCCGACGCGCACCGACCTGATCGTGCCCTTCTTCAAGAGCGTCTCCTATCCGCTCGGCATCTTCGGCTTCATCGTCCTCACCTATCTGGTCATCGTCGGCGCGAGCAACGCGGTAAATCTGACCGACGGCCTCGACGGCCTGGCGATCCTGCCCACCGTGATGGTCGGTGCGGCGCTGGGCATCTTCGCCTATGTCGCCGGCCACGCCGGCTTCTCGAAATACCTGCTGCTGCCCTATGTGCCGGGCGCTGGCGAGCTCACCGTGTTCTGCGGCGCGCTGGCCGGCGCGGGCCTGGGCTTCCTGTGGTTCAACGCCTATCCGGCCGAGGTGTTCATGGGCGACGTCGGCGCGCTCGCGCTCGGCGCCGCGCTGGGCACGGTCGCGGTGATCGTGCGGCAGGAGATCGTGTTCTTCATCATGGGCGGCGTGTTCGTCGCCGAGACCGTTTCGGTGATGCTGCAGGTCGGCTGGTTCAAATTCACCAAATGGAAGACCGGCACCGGCCAGCGCATCCTCTTGATGGCGCCGCTGCACCACCACTACGAGCAGGTCGGCTGGAAGGAAACCCAGGTCGTCGTGCGCTTCTGGATCATCACCATCCTGCTGGTGCTGATCGGCCTCTCGACGCTGAAGATCCGATGAAGCTCGCCGGCAAGCATGTGCTGATCCTCGGCCTGGGCGAATCCGGGCTGGCCGCCGCGCTGTGGTGCGACCGGCAGGGGGCGAAGCTGCGCATCGCCGACACGCGCACGCATCCGCCGGGGCTGGACGTGCTCAGGTGCCGTGTCGCCAGCGCCGATTTTTGCGCCGGCGAATTCGACAAGCGTCTCCTCGACGGCATCGATCTCGTCGTGCTCTCGCCGGGCCTCTCGCCCGGCCTGCTGGTGGTGATCCACGCGCGCGCGCAGGGCATCCCGGTGGTCGGCGAGATCGAGCTGTTCGCGCAGGCGCTGCGCGAGCTGCAGCAGAACGTGCCGGTGATCGCGATCACCGGCACCAACGGCAAGACCACCACCACGACGCTGACCGGCCACCTGATCGCATCGACCGGCCGCAGCGTCGGCGTCGCCGGCAACATCTCGCCCGCGGCGCTTGCCGCGCTGATGGACTTCCAGGACCAGGGCGCGCTGCCGCAGGCCTGGGTGCTCGAGCTGTCGAGCTTCCAGCTCGAAACCACCGAGACGCTCGACGCCGCCGCGGCGACGGTGCTCAACATTTCGGATGACCACCTCGACCGCTACATCGATGTCGACGACTATGCAGCCGCAAAGGCGCGCATCTTCCGCGGCAGCGGCGTCCAGGTGCTCAACCGCAATGATGCGCGCGTCAAGCGCATGGCGATCCCCGGCCGCCGGCTGCTCACCTTCGGCCTGGATGCGCCTGCCGATGCCGATGACTTCGGCCTGCGGCAGAACCGCAACGAGCCCTGGCTGGTGCAGGGCGACCGCTTCTTGCTGCCGGTGTCCGAACTGCCGATCGCGGGGTTGCACAACGCCGCGAACGCGCTGGCCGCGCTGGCCTTGTGCGCCGCGATCGGCCTCGATCCGGTCGGTCTCTTGCCGGCGCTGCGGTCATTCCGCGGCCTGCCGCATCGCGTCGAGAAAGTGGCGGTGATCGGGGGCGTGGCCTTCTACGACGACTCGAAAGGCACCAACGTCGGCGCCACCGTCGCCGCGCTGCGAGGCCTGGGGTGCCAGTCAGTCGTCATTCTCGGCGGCGATGGCAAGGGACAGGATTTTTCACCGCTCAAGGACGCCGTCGCCCGCCACGCGCGCGCCGTGGTGCTGATCGGCCGCGACGGGCCGCGGATCAAGCGGGCCATCGAAGGTTGCGGCGTGCCAGTGCTGGAGGCATCCGACATGGCGGACGCGGTGCGCCGTGCCGCCAAAGCGGCGCAGGCTGGCGACGCGGTGCTGCTCTCGCCGGCCTGCGCGAGCTTCGACATGTTCCGTAATTACGCGCACCGCGCCGAAGTCTTCCGCCAGGCGGTGGCCGCGCTGGAGCCGGCGCGATGAACACCGCCACGCTGGGACGCCGGCCGGCGGCTTCCGTCGCCGCCACCAACGAGATCGATCCGCTGCTCCTGTGGCCGGCGCTTGCGCTGCTGCTGCTTGGGCTGGTGATGGTCTATTCGGCCTCGATCGCCACCGCCGAAGGCTCGGTCTTCACCAGCCGCTCGCCGACCTACTTTCTGGTGCGCCATACCGCCTTCCTGCTGATCGGCCTCACCGGCGCGCTGATCGCCTTCCAGATCCCGTTGCGCATCTGGCAACAGATGGCGCCCTGGCTGTTCCTCACCGGCGTCGCGCTCTTGGCGATCGTGCTCATCCCGGGCATCGGCAAGTCGGTCAATGGCGCGCAGCGCTGGATCGGCATCGGCCCGATCAACCTGCAGCCTTCCGAATTCATGAAGCTCGCCGCGGTGCTCTACGCCGCCGACTACACGTCCCGGAAGCTCACCGAGATGGACAGCTTCCGCCGCGGCTTCGTGCCGATGGCCGGCGTGATGATCGTCGTCGCCGGATTGCTGCTGCGCGAACCGGACTTTGGCGCCTTCGTCGTCATCGTCAGCATCGCGATGGGCATCCTGTTTCTCGGCGGCATGAACGGCCGGCTGTTCGCCTTCCTGATCATTGCGATGGCGATCGCCTTCGCGCTCCTGATCCTCTCCTCGCCCTACCGCTGGGAGCGCATCATCAGCTACATGGACCCGTGGCGCGACGCCTTCGGCAAGGGCTACCAGCTCTCGCACGCGCTGATCGCCTTCGGCCGCGGCGAGTGGTTCGGTGTGGGCCTGGGCGCCTCGGTCGAGAAGCTGTTTTACCTCCCCGAGGCGCACACCGACTTCCTGCTCGCGGTGATCGCCGAGGAGCTCGGCTTCGCCGGCGTCGTCGCCGTCGTCCTGCTGTTCGCGCTGCTCACCTGGCGCTGCTTCATGGTCGGCCGGCAGGCGCTCTTGCTCGACCGCGTCTATGCCAGCCTCGTCGCGCAAGGCATCGGCATCTGGCTCGGCTTGCAAAGCTTCATCAACATGGGCGTGAATATGGGGCTGCTGCCGACCAAGGGACTGACGCTGCCCTTGATGAGCTTCGGCGGCTCTGGGATCGTCGCCAACTGCCTCGCGCTCGCGGTGCTGCTGCGGGTCGATTACGAGAATAGAAGGTTGATGCGAGGGTTGCCGGCATGAGCAAGACCATCGTCATCATGGCGGGCGGCACCGGCGGCCACATCATGCCGGGACTGGCCGTGGCGGACACAATGCGCGACGCCGGCTGGAAGGTGGTCTGGATGGGCAATCCCGAAGGCATGGAGGCAAAGCTCGTGCCGGCGCGCCATTACGAGATGGCCTGGGTGCGCTTTGCCGCCTTGCGCGGCAAGGGCTGGCTTCGGAAGCTCTTGCTGCCGCTCAACCTGTTGCGCGGCTTCTGGCAGGCATGGCGGGCCTTCGGCCGCATCCGCCCGAACGTCGTGCTCGGCATGGGCGGCTTCATCAGCTTTCCCGGCGGCATGATGGCGGCCTTGCGCGGCATTCCGCTGGTGCTGCACGAGCAGAATGCGATCCCTGGCCTCGCCAACAAGGTGCTCGCCGGGGTCGCCGACCGGGTGCTCACCGGCTTTCCCGACGTGTTCAAGAAAGGCCAGTGGGTTGGCAACCCGGTGCGGCCGGAGATTGCCGTCTTGCCAGCGCCGACTTTGCGCCAAGCGCAGCGGGGGGAGGAGCGATTGCATCTGCTGGTGCTCGGCGGCAGCCTCGGTGCGGCAGCGCTCAACGAGACGGTGCCCAAGGCGCTCGCGCTGCTGCCGCCAGAGGAGCGACCGGTGGTCGTGCATCAGTCCGGCGAAAAGCATCTCGAAGCCTTGCGGGCCGCCTACGCCGCCGCCGGCGTGCAGGCGCACACCGTCGCCTTCATCGAGGACATGGCGGGCGCCTATGCATGGGCGGACCTGGTGATCTGCCGCGCCGGCGCCTCGACGGTCAGTGAGCTCGCCTGCGCGGGCGTGGCGAGCATCCTCGTGCCCTTTCCGCATGCGGTCGACGATCACCAGACCGCGAACGCGCGCTTCCTCGCCAGCGCCGGCGCTGCGATCCTGCTGCCGCAAGGCGAACTCACGCCGGAGCGGCTGGCGCTGATCCGCGACCTGAAACGCCCGCAGCTGCTCGAAATGGCCGAGAAGGCGCGCGCGCTGGCGATGCCCGATGCCACGGCCGCAGTGGCCCAGGCCTGCCAGGAGGTTTCGAAATGAAGCACAAGGTCAAACGCATCCACTTCGTCGGCAGCGAACGCACGCAGTCGCGTTCGCTCCTGCTTGAGGCGGCTGCGCGGCCTTCGGCCGCGCCCCGCCAATTCCGACGGGGAACAGCA
>Ga0209172_10001261_pt1 | contig 55690 bp, 45 predicted proteins | sample LarsenN4metaG_FD_184113 | JGI IMG/M metagenome (GOLD analysis project Ga0209172, IMG submission 184113) | Hot spring sediment bacterial and archeal communities from British Columbia, Canada, to study Microbial Dark Matter (Phase II) - Larsen... ...
ATACACTAATCCTTGGGCGTGTTGAACAATGGTTTCCATAACCGTTCAGTTAAATTTTGATTACGCCCTTTCTTTCAGATTTTTCCTTCTTTGGCAACCCCTTGTTGAAACTGGTGCAAGATCTCAGTCTACCTTTCACTGTTATAAGTCATCTCACTTATATTTTCTTGTCTTAGAGATGGATTTTATTCACAGAGACGCAGCTTTGGGGTGGGAAGACAGACCTCAAGGACATTTACTCGAAGCGTTTTGTTCCATAGTCTAGAATCTCACCTCAAGTGGGAACTATTTTGTGAGAATGGCAGGTACCTCATTTTAATTGTTTTGTAATCCCCCAAGATTTGCGGCCCATCGGAAGGAAGGCTCAGGCTTTCTCAGCTTTCTGTAAAAAAGATTAAGCTTATCTATGCTTTTGTGTATTTTTATAAAACAATCTCTCTGCCGATAGATTAATTGGTGTTCCCAATTTTGTTTCCTAAGATGCATTCCCCAAAAGCATTTCAGCTTATTCTGAAACACACAGCAAGAAAATTTCTGGCGCTAGAATGAGAAAGGTGAGGATCCAACTCTTTAACTTTCAAGTGACCTGTGCTTTAATAATTGTAACGATTGTTAACGATCACTCATTTTCAAGTTTCCAATGGCTTTCCACTCAAGATTTGCTTAGGAGCAAGTTTGGCAAGATCTTTCATTGGCTTAAGTGGTAGCTCAGCTTAAGGGCATGGCTTTTTGGGCTTAACGGTTCCGTTTTGGAAGAGCCATTGATCCAAATTCTGAGGTGAGACTTTTTCCTTCCCTTCATCTCCCTCTTAGTTGAATTCTGAACGTTAGCTGGTGCAGAGGTTGCAGGCAGCGCAGCCAATTGTTTTTTCTACTCTCGTGTTTATTTGTCAGCAGACATCATGAAAACTCCGCAAAACTCTACTGATCCCGTTCGTACCTATTTACGTGAAATTGGACGTGTGCCCTTGCTAACTCATGAGCAAGAAGTGGTTTATGGTAAGCATGTACAGCGTCTAGTTGCTTTAACGGAGAAAAAAATAGCCTTAAGTGAGCAGTTAGGGCGAGACTTGACTCTGCCAGAGTGGAGTCAGGAAGTTGGCTTATCTGAGGCAGAATTAGAGCGCGCGATCGCCGAAGGTGAGTATGCTAAGCGCAAGATGGTTGAGGCCAACCTGCGGCTTGTCGTTTCCGTTGCGAAAAAATATACAAAGCGCAATGTGGACTTACTGGACTTAATTCAAGAAGGCACGATTGGGATGCAGCGCGGGGTTGAAAAGTTTGACCCAACCAAAGGATATCGATTTAGCACCTATGCCTATTGGTGGATTCGGCAAGCCATTACTCGCGCGATCGCCGAAAAAGGCCGCACCATTCGCCTACCCATCCACATTACAGAAAAGCTCAACAAGATTAAGAAAGCACAGCGCCAACTTGCTCAGAAGCTAGGGCGGGCGGCCACCGTGGGTGAGCTGGCTGATCTGTTAGAACTTTCAACCACCCAGGTGCGAGAATGCCTGGAACGGGCACGCGTGCCTCTGTCGCTCGATTTGCGCGTCGGTGATAACCAGGATACTGAATTGGGCGATTTGCTAGAAGACCCCAATATCACGCCTGAAGAGTTTGCCACCCAATCCTCATTGCGAACCGATTTAGAGTCAATGATGGCAGACCTGACACCTCAACAGCGGCAAGTAATTATGCTGCGGTTTGGCTTAGAAGATGGGCAAGCCCTGACTCTAGCGAAGATTGGCGATCTACTCAATATCAGCCGCGAACGCGTGCGCCAGATTGAGCGCGAGGCTTTGAATAAGCTCCGCAAACAAAAGGGTGCGATCGGCGAGTACATCATCGCTAGCTAAACGCTATTTGTTTTGCAACCCCCCGGTTTCTAAGAGAAGTCGGGGGGTTTTGGTAGTGGGCTAGCTGCTTGTTGTGTTGATCCTCGTGTTTCTGCCGAGAGCAACACAGACAATCACTCCGGCGGCAAACAGGAGAGTGGTCAATGTGAGTGGCTCACCGAGCCAGATTGCCGAAGCCAGGATAGTTAAAAAGGGTTGCAGCAGTTGCACCTGACCTACCCGCGCGACTCCACCGAGAGACAAACCGCGATACCACGCAAAAAAGCCAAGAAACATACTGAAAACACTGACATATACAAAACTCAGCACAGCACTCAACGAAATCGCTGAAAAGTCAGCCGGAATATGTCGCCACACAATCGGCAACAGCACGGGCATCGACAACAACAACGACCAGCAAATCACTTGCCAGGAGCCAAAAGTGCGTGATAGTACTGCGCCTTCGGCATACCCCAACCCTGCCGCTGCAACTGCCCCCAATAAGGCGATGTCGGCTAATCTGAGCGAGCCGCTGCCTGACAGCAACGCAAAGCCCATAACTAATGCACTGCCTAAGCTGGCAAACAACCAGAAAGCCAGAGAGGGCCGATCGCCCGCTCGCCAAACACCACAGAGAGCCGTTGAGAGCGGCAACAACCCTGTAATCACAGCACCGTAGGAAGCGGGGGCATCTCGCATGGCGATCGCTGACAACAAAGGAAAGCCAACCACAACCCCCGCAACGACAATACAAAACTTGGGCAGAAACCTTATCGGTGGTAAAGGTTGACGCGTCACAACCAGCAAAATGAGAGATAAGACTGCGGCCACAACCGCCCGCCCTAGCCCCACAAACACCGGGTCAAAACCTGAAACAGCCACGCGGGTAGCTGGCAAAGTCAAACTAAAAACCAGCACCCCCAAAAAGCCATACACAAATCCCATTACTTCTTGCTGAGACCGGAACTGCGAAATCATGCTGCCTCTCTTGCTTCAGCTGCACAGGTGACTTTAGCAGTATGCAGCACGTCTAACGGTCTACGGGGTGCTGCCCATAAAACGGCAAGGTATCTGCCCAATGGGAGCGATCGCCCTGTTGCCATTTCAAGTGAGCCAGTGCGAGTAAGCTGTCTACGGTGCTACCAACGCCTTCCTCAATCACAACGAGCTTGAGTGGTTCGCTCCAGGCAGACAGCTGGTGTTGCCATTGCTCTAGCGGCAGAACCGTATCTTCGAGCAGGGTTTCTAAACCTGTGGTTGTGGGCTGATAAATTGCGCCAAACACCTCTCCCCGTTGCGCCTTCATCTGGATTGCGATCGCGTCTTGCACCCCTTTCAAAGATTCGGCATAGGCGATCGCAGCAAGTGACGAAATGCCAAAGAGCGGAATTTCTAGCTGTTGAGCTAGAGTGCGAGCAGTCACAACTCCCAGACGAGTGCCGGTAAATCCACCGGGGCCTTTTGCAACCGCAATAAATGCCAGATCAGACCAGCTTTGCGGCTGCAAAAAATCGACGAGGTAAGTGTGTAAGTACATCGACAAATCTCGACCGAGTACCCAGGTTTGAACCCGGCGATCGCGAGAAAAGTTACTAATTGCCAAGCCAAAATCAGAACTTGAGGTGTGAATGGCTAAACCGTACGTCCCTACTGGAGATCCGACTGTGGCAGGCGAGAGGTGAATAGACACTATTTTTCTTCAATCCAGAGGCTTAAATTAATTGGGCTTCCTTTTCAATCACGGCTTTGCGAAAGCCCAAAACGACCAAAATGTTGGCAAGTGTAAGAAAGACCTCTGCGCCACCGTGGAGCCAATCGACGTTGGCTAACTCAGCTTGATACTGCACCTTCGCGTAAATCCCCGCGGGAATCGTCACCATCACAAACACCAGTGTCATGTAGAAGCCGAACAGGGCGAGACGTGGAGTTTGTTTGCTGCGGGTCAAAAACCACAAAAAACCGAGATAGGGAAACAGCGAAAAAGCAAATAAATTTTCTTTAGAAACAGCAAATAATGAGGTAGGTGGCAACAAGAGAAACCAGGGAGCCAAGCTGTTTAAGGAAAGCGATCGCGGTTTTCTTGAGCGATACCAGAGCCAGCCAGCGGCAAACATCAAGGTTGTGTTGCCAATCAACGTTGTTGCGGCCTGAATGATCACCAACCAACTCAAAGCAGGATTGTTGTCAAAAAAGTGCCAGGTACAAGCACACATCGCACTGACTAACGCAGGCAACATCGCGAATGAAACCCAGCTCCACGCACGGTTGCCCGTCACTTCGCCATATCGCCAGATAAACCAGATTGCCGCAATCCACTCAAGGACACTGGAGATATGGATAAGCCAGGTTGGTAGCGAAAGAGCATGCATGACAAACAGCCAAAAACGAAGAATTGGGTATTGGAGGGGCAGAACGCAAACATCCAGGGATTCGACTTCTCGCGCTGACCTGCTGACGATTCGTCCCTATCCAGCTATTGTAAGGGTTACTGTGAGCAGGGCGAGGCAATGGGGCAAATTCGGGTGGTTTTGTGTGGCTACTACGGTATGGGGAATGCTGGCGATGAGGCATTGTTAGCCGCAGTTTTGCAAGCCTTGCCTAAAGACGTAACACCCGTCATTCTTTCAGGCAATCCATTATTGACGGCCAATCGCTACCCGCAAGCTGTGGTAGTTAACCGCAAACAAGTCGGGGCGGTGCTGCAATCGATGCGCAGTGCGCACGTCTTTGTCTGGGGCGGGGGTAGTTTAATTCAAGATGCGACGAGCTGGGCCAGTCCCCTTTACTACACTGGACTGATGAAACTGGCGCAGTGGATGGGTTTGAAGACGATCGCCCTGGCTCAAGGGATTGGGCCGCTGAAACGGCGCTTTACTCGTTGGGTCGCTCGGTCAGCGTTTGCAGGGTGTACGGCGGTGAGCGTGCGCGACCAGGGTTCAGCCGCTTACTTATCAAAATGGGGGATTCCCTTTGCGATCGCTCCTGACCCCGTGTGGGCACTCGATTCGATCCCGGTTGAGGGATTATGGCGATTACCCGCTCCACGGGTGGCGGTCAACTTACGGCCTCATGCTCAACTCACCCCCGAACGGTTAGACCACTTAACTCAAGCGCTTGTCGCGTTTCAAAAAGCAACGGATGCTTACATTCTGCTGGTGCCCTTTCAAAAATCACAGGATTTAGCGATCGCCAAGCAGATCCAGCCTCACTTAGCAGGCGTCAGCGAGATTCTTGTGCTCGAAGACCCGCAGCAGATCAAGGGGGTGTTTCGCGGGGTGGAAATGGCGATCGCAATGCGGTTGCATGGGCTGATCATGGCGGCCTCAGAAGGTTGCCGTTGTTTTGCTTTGAGCTATGACCCCAAAGTGCAGCAACTGATGGCCGACACGGAAATGCCCGGTTGGGAAATGCACAACTTGCCAGATAATCCGAACGAAATGTGTCGCGCCTGGTTAGAGGTCTACGCCAATGGTGAGGAGCTATCCCGCGATCGCCTGCACTTCTTTCATGACCGCGCATTGATTCACCAGGAGACGCTCCAACGCGTGATTGAAACCGTTCGGCAGCAACAATCTGTGAGCGTCAAACGCAACTAAGAAAATCTCGTAAAAGCAACATTTGAGAACCCCTTTTTAAGATTAGCGCTGAATCGTCTTGTTGCTATCTGGGCTTAAAACGTTCAAGTTGGCTCTACCTAAAATTCTTTCGCAGTCGCATTTACAAGGTTCATCAAAGCCGTAGCAATGAACTCCGATGTTTCAGCTATCAAATCATCTCGGATCGTTCACCAGTTGTTGTAACAGCTAAAATTGGCGTTTTATCCGAACTTTTGTGTATTTGGTGCAGAAAAAGTGTTTGTCTCCGCGAGAAATGTGATACAAATCTTGAAAACTATGTCACGCTAAATCTGGATATCAGCTCTAATCATTTTTTTTCCCAAGAGTTAGCCTGCTTGACTTAAATACAAAACCGATAAAAACGGTTCGTCCGATACAACGCTGGATATAGGATGCACACCCTTAATTTGATTGCTTGAGGTCATTTCATACCAGGATCAAGTGCCATGAGTGAATTTGAAAACCCCGGTCAGAGTGTTTCTGCGTCAGCATCGATCGCCCCTAATGAACCAGCAGAGACATCGTCTGAATGGCAAACGGTCGATTTTCCAGGAGCAATCAGTGTCGATTCCATTGCACAAGAGAGTGCGACCTCGCCTGCCGCTGAGTCAACATCCACAACCGCAGCGGTAGAATCTGCTCAAATGGATGTCGTTGAGCTTACAGCCCTCGTGCAAACCCTTCAGCAAGAAAATCACCTCTTGCGTGAGCAAGTTGTGCAGCTTGAAAATGACTTGACCGAAGTTCAAATTCAAACTCAGTTTGATCAGGATAGGCAGCAAACAGGTTTGACTCCGGCAGCAGCCAGCGCCCATCCCGCTCAAGCGATGTTAGTTGCCAGCCAGGAGCAGGTTAGCCGTTTGTTTCAAGAGTTAGAACTCTCGCATCAAGCCAATCAACGGCAGCAAATCTTGGTTGAGACGCTTCAGACCGAGTTGCACAAGAGTCGTCAGTATATCGGCGATCTTGAGCAAAATGTGGCTGTTCTCCAGCAACAGTGCGCTAGCTTAGGCCAACAACGCGCCCAGGCTGAGAGTGATTGTCACGACCTGCGCCTGCGCTTACACCGCCAGCAACAACAAACCCTGCAATTTAAGGCCGCTCTGGAGCGATCGCTGGAAACACCTGTTCATTTGCCAACCGTCTTAGAAGAAGTGGCTGAGTCTGCCGTTGAAGCCGAGCAACCCACTCAACCCGCGATGACTCCACCAACTGTGCGGGTCAACAATCCCCCAGTGCAGCCGTGGTCAGCCCCCTCTAATCGAGGCACCAAACACTTCAACGATTCATTGCTAAAACCGATCGCGCAACTCTTTAATCAGGACGATGAACCGGAGAACCCCGCACCCATCGAAACCGCAGCAGACTCAACAGAAGTGCTTGAACCGCCTGCAAGCGAACCAGAACTCGCACTAGAAGTTTTCAGTAATGAAGCCACAGAAGCAACTGCGGGAGTAGAGCTACAGGATGAAGCGGCGATCGCGGCAAGCGATGCAGCAGTGCCTTCTGTTGCAGCAGAGCAGGGAGTAGAAACATTACCGGGTGAAACTACGACTCAAGTCTTATGGCAAGACCTGGCTAAGCTGATTGAAACCGTTGCCCCTAGTGTTGCCGAGACGCTGCGAACCAATCCTCCGGCAGAAATGTTGCAACTGCAATCTGAAGGGATGAGTGAGCCAGCGTATGCGACCAACCTGCGGTTTGATGGCTCTGAAACCATTGCCCAGGCATCACTGCGAACAGCGGAATGCGAAAGCTCCTCGCCAGAAGCTGCTGCCAGTCTCCAAAACATTCCCGGAATGCCCAAGGACTCGCCTTCGCCGACGCTCTACCCCAAGCGGGCGACAAAGAAGCGAGAGTCACTAGCAGCAGTCGAGTTACCGACCTTTCCCCGCAAAGAGTCTTAAGGCTTAGGAATGGAAATTAAATAAGTTCGATGTTTGGTAGGGGCAGGTTTTGCCGTTAAATCCATTGCAGGGTACAGATGAGTCTGCTAAATCTGCCCTTACAGATTGCGGATTGATTAAATTCGCGATCCTTAAGAGTTCAATAAAACCGGATAAGTTTGCCCCCTAAAGGGGTATGCGTTTTACGTTGCTCTGACAACCCTACAATCGATTGTTATGCAGCTCTCAGAGATTAACGCTTACCTACCTATTTCAGAGGCGATCGCCACAGCCGGACAGCCCACGACTGAGCAACTGCCCCTGATTCAACAGGCAGGTTTTGCAACGGTGATTAACCTCGCTTTGACTACCTCTACCGATGCCATCCCCGACGAAAAAGAACGGGTCGAGCAGTTAGGCATGACGTACATCCACATCCCGGTTGAGTGGGAAGCTCCTCAAGTCTCAGATTTAGAGCAATTTTTTGAAGCAGTAACAGCCTCAAAAACGGCTCCAGTTTTTATTCATTGTGCTGCAAATATGAGGGTTTCGGCTTTCATGTATCTCTATCACCGTCTGCGCTGTCAGATGCCCCATGAAGAAGCCGTTGTCTATCTCAATCAAATCTGGAGTCCTAACTCAACCTGGCAAGCTTTCATCGATCAGGCACTCCAGAGGTCATCGCCTTAGTGATACACCACTAAACTGCGTTGCTCAACTAATAAATCATGCCTTTCTGTCGTTGAGTTTTCTGATTGATGATCAGGGGTTAGTGGCAAGCTGCGATCGCCTGCCAAAGCTTTCGATGCAGAGCGGTAGTGGGCACGGGGCATTGACTTGGCTCTTGCTAATACGTCACTTGATAGGTCGGGCATTTCTTGCCAACAATGCATGCAAAACCAGTACACCCCGTCATGACGAACGTGTCGTAGAAGAACACCAGAACAGCAAGGACAATTTGTCACAAGATCACCTACCAAAATTTGTTATGTAAAGTTGCAAAATCGAAATCTTTCGCAACTAAAAGTTTAAAAAAACCAACCTAATCTCACTTACAGGATAGGAGATGCGATCCCAAAGTAGGGATTAAATTTCATTGACCTTACTAACTCAAATAAATAATTTAGAGTGCTTTCAGGGCTACTGCTCCTTTAATACATTAAGCACTTAAAAATAGTTCTTTATGTCTCTTCAAAAAATTAGGTGAATCCGTAAATAAAAGTGAAGTGAATCGTAATTTGAACGCATTGAATATTTCAAAAACTTTATTTGAATGTGTTGTTTTGTAAGGCTATTTCTCCAGCAATTGTTTCAAACAATCAGCTAAGTACTGATACTGAGACTTTGTGTTGTAGATCTGAGCTGAAATTCGGACTAAGCGGTTGCTTGCAGCCGGAAACGGAACAATCGGCACCTCAATTTGATAGATACCTGTCAGCGCATCATACAAGTCCTTCGGAGAGCCATCTGGCAGCGGAATGCTCGCCATTGCTCCCAGCATCGACTCAGGGCATGGAGATGAGCTACCTTGAATGCCGCAAAGCAGGCGTTGAGCCGCGATCGCCAAAGCTCGGTTCCGTGCCATCAGTTCGGGCCAGCCACCAGGCAGCAAACTACACATAAAGTCAATCGCAGCCGGCACAGACAGGTAAGCACTGGGGTCATCTGTCCCCATCCAATCAAACTCTAAGTGGAAACGTGACCGCTCAGATCTGGGATCGTTAGCCCCATGACTAATTGTTAACGGACGAACCTGGGCGTGGCGATCGCGCTGCACATAGAGAAATGCAGCTCCTTTGGGGGCTGATAACCATTTGTGACAATTGCCCGTGTAGTAGGTTGCACCTAACTCTTGCAGGTTGAGCGGCAACATACCGGGGGCGTGTGCGCCATCCACTAGCGTTTCAATGCCGATCGCATTGAGCAGTTGCAGAATCTCGGCGATCGGCAAGACAAGCGCCGTTTGGCTCACAATGTGGTCAATCAACACGAGTCGCGTCTGGGGCGTTACTTCCTCTAGCACCGCTCTCACAACCTGCTCAGGCGACTCAATCGGAAAAGGAATGTCTGCAACCACAATCGTGGCTCCCCATCGCTCTGCGACAAAATTAAGGGCATTGCGGCAGGCGTTATACTCCTGATTCGTTGTGAGCAACTCATCCCCCGGCGCAAATCGGAGCGATCGCAGCACAGCATTAACACCCGTCGTTGCATTGGGCACAAAAACCAAATCAGCAGGGTCAGCGCCAACAAAATCAGCTAGCTTAGTTCGAGCGTTATCTAACGCTGGCTCAAACTCTTTGCCAAAAAAGCGGAGTGGCTGCCGCTCCAATCGAGATCGCCATTCTTGCTGATGCTCTAACACAGGCAGAGGACAAGCACCAAAAGACCCATGGTTGAGAAAAACAATCTCTGGATCTAATGACCAATACTCTGCAAACTGACTTCTATCAGTGGGTTTCTGAAGGGTCGCCATTATTCAATAAAGCGGAACATGGAACCCAATTATCGTAAACTCCCCAGGCAGGATTCGAACCTGCGACCAATCGGTTAACAGCCGACCGCTCTACCACTGAGCTACTGAGGAACGCTCAACTCGCGAATCTAATATTAACCAGAACCACCCCCGTTTGACAAGCACCTGAACCCATTTTTTTTGAAAAAGATTCAACTCAGCTTCCCAAAGCGCATTTTGGCGAGGCGCTCCTTCGCTTCTGGGTCGAGAGAATGCACCAAAAATCGACTAGTTGGCTTCTTGTTTGACTTGAGATGACGCTGCACCCGTTTCACCGTGACCTCAACTTCGTTGGCCAGTTGCTCAGCCGACATCCACTCTGCCCCATAGCCCCGTACGGTAAGCTGCTGAGCGCGGTCAGAGGTGGCGACAATCAACCGTTGGTGAAATTTACGCAGATCTTGCCGAAAGTCGGCACAAGCCCGCTCAATAAACGTATCTGCCGTCTGCATAAAGTCAGTAAAGTGAACCGACAAATTCGGCGTGATGATCTGGCGAGTGCTGCACGCATCTCGATATTGGGCATCAAATACCAGCCGCGTATCAAACCCCTGATAAGCGCTGTACCCTACTAAAGCCTCAACCAAGCGATCGCGGGCTGCTTCTAACCCTTCGAGATCGCGCACCTGTCTCAAGTCAGACCAAGTTCCAACGACGTTATAGCCGTCTACTAAGAACACTGCCTGGTGTTTGGGACGGGGCATGGAATTAGGAGAAAATTTTTCTAAAGATTTACCTTGCTTCTATGTTCGCACAATTTGTTGCGACGTGTTAAGGAAGCGGCAATTCCTCTGCTCAGCGTCAATCTTTCATGATTTTGGGTTATGCCACTTTGGGCAAGGCTTAAAAACATCTCCGGATAACCTGTTCAACCAGGCGCGAAGTATCACTTTAGTCAGAAAGCCTGAGGCCAGGTTGATAGGTCAAAGCGCAATTTAGGCAGGCGTTCTGACTTGCCGCTGCCCTGTTACACAAAGCTGCAGCCATATCATGAGAGAATCCACGGTGGAGTCATACTGGCTCAACCAACCGAAGGTACCTAAGATGTCTGTTGCCATAAAACTCATGACCCTTGAGGAATACCTTAACTATGACGATGGCACCGACACCCGTTATGAGTTGGTCAACGGGGAGCTAATTGCCATACCGCCTGAGAGTGACCTGAACACTCAAATTGCATCTTTTCTCTTTGCTTATTTTTTGCAACTTGGCTTGCCCTACTACTGTTTGAGCATTGGGGCACAAATTGCTGTGAGTGGAACGCGAGCAACCGCACGCGAACCCGATTTAATGATTTTGTCAGAGGAAGCCGTTGCAGCTCTTGAAGGGGCAACTCAATGTCTGATTACCTACGACATGCCACCCCCAACGCTCGTTGTTGAGGTTGTTAGCCCTAACCAAGAAAATCGCGATTACCGCCACAAACGGACAGAATATGCCGGACGGCACATCCCTGAATATTGGATTGTTGACCCGATCGCCCAAAAGGTCACGATTTTTGAATGGGTCGATGGTATGTACGAAGAACGCGTTTTTCAGGGCGATGAACCCCTGCGATCGCCCCAATTTACCAGCGTTAGCCTGCCAGCCTCTACCGTCTTAGCAGCCGGACGCGCAGCGAAGCAGCCTGAGGCATAGCTTGCCTGTGCTGAAGTCTATATGAATAAGCGTTTAGAAAAATAGGCAGTAAGATCAAAGAGTAGGGGCAGGGCAAAATTTATCGCTACAAACAAGGAAAGCCCAGGCACTGCGAATGCCCAGGCTCTATTAGTCAAAACGCTAAACTTAGAATCGCTTGTTGCGGAAGATGCCCACCCCTACTTTCGAGGTTGAGTTTCCGCTGGGGGAGAAAGTTGAGGAGCAACAGAGGGAAAGTGGCTTACCAATAACCCTGTTCCTGCTGAACCAACGACTATTAACCCAATTAGCAAGCGTAAAATGGCGTCTGGTAAACGCAGTTGAAATTCAGCTTTCAGAGAAAGTTGAGACGATTGAGTGTCAAAATCACACTCTAAAGACGCCAAAGCTTCTAGGTTTTGTTCAGTATTAACTGTTTTCTGTTCTGTCATGGGTTTTACTCCGTGCGGTTGTTAGCGAAACCTCTGGAGGTAATTCCAAGAAAGAACTCGCAAATTTTCCCTGAGATGAACAGAGTTCCAAACTATTCAGTTAGGAAGTCGGCACTGAATCAGCAGGAGCAAAATATATATCGCTCTTGCTGCCCAATCTTCAAAGAGACAGGGTTAACGAGGGAAAATCGCCAGTCCTCTTAAGGACTCAACCTCGCAGATATTCAATGCCAAACTCCGTAAAAAAGATTTACCGTCGTGCCCTCACCGCCACGTGCCAAGCATGCCTTGACATTTACCTTTTTGAAATCGGGATTGGCTTATTCTAGAGAGCTTCTCCTATGCGACACAACAAAAAACAACTTATGGCTGTAGAAGCTTCCTAGTACTAAAGTAGCCTTCTCAACAAAAGGCTAGCTAAGAACTGCATCTAGACCACCATAAGGGGAGGGAGATCCTAAATCGCTCTGAATTACCATTAGTATTATATCGAAGGAAATTTAATTTAGTAATTCATTTTTACTAGAAAGCAGCTTTAAGCAAGCTCCCAAGGATTTGAAGGGCTAAAAGTTTAGTGAGCTACTGCTACATACTAATAGAAGCACCCAGCAATTCTCGATATGAGAATGATTCTCATAAAAACGTCCGGTTTTAACGTTTATGAATGGCTGAAACCCGCATTCTGCCGTTTATAACATTGAGTGCACAAGTCTTTAGACACTCTGGCTACAGTACAAATGTTTCAAAATGAGAATTGCTGAGAAGCACCTGATTCAGCAGAAAGTTCTGTAAGGCTTATCCTGCCATAAGACGATGTTTGAGGCGTTGCGGGTCGCCTTGATCGACGACGTGACCGTTCTCTAACAGAAATGCGCCATCGCTGTAATCTAGCTCTGCGAGACGGTGAGTGACCCACAGGGCGGTGATATTGCGTTCTTTGACAAGACGACCGACCTGAGCCACAAGGTCTAACTGGCTATCGGGGTCTAGCAAAGCGGTTGGCTCGTCGAGCAGCAACACCTGAGAGTGACGCGCGATCGCCCCTGCGATCGCCACCCGTTGCTTTTGGCCACCACTCAAAGCGTAGATAGGCCGCCGAATCAACGACAGCAAATTAACCGCGTCAAGGGCTTCCTCAACGCGTTGTCGAACTTGCACAGGTGTCAGGTTTTCTGAGACTAAGCCAAAGGCAACATCGGCCCCAACCGTCGGCATAACAAGCTGATGATCAGGGTTTTGAAACACAAAACCCAAAGGTGGGAGCGTTTGCAAAATACCCTTCTGCGGCGTGAGCAACCCACCCAAGAGTTTCAACAAAGTCGATTTGCCGCTGCCATTGGTGCCAAGCAGCATCCAAAACTCACCTTTGTTGACTTCGAGCGAGCAGTTATCCAACACATCTCGCTCGCGTTGCCAACCAAAGGAGACATCTTGCGCGTAAATCGCTGGAATGTCGCTCATTCTGCCAGTGCAAAGAAACCAGGAGGTCTGCCAGAAGAAGTCGCTGTGCTGGTCTTTTCAGCAATTTGCACAGCGGAAATATCAGAAGCAACAACGCAGATTTTTTTGCCGGGTTGCTTATCGCACGTTAACTCTAACAAGCCGCCATTACCCCCTTTCATGGCAGAGAGGATCTGCTGATAAGTCGCTTCTGCGTCTTCGGCTGATTTCTTTTGAATGGAAAGGGTCGCTGCGGTATTCCGCAAAATGATATCAATAATGAACATGGAAGAACCGCTCATTGAATGCCGTATCTAGTATCGCAAATCCGATCCCGTTGTTGCCGAAAATCCCAAACCTATTTTTCTTCGCACCCAATTCCGTCTTTATCGCGATCAAAACGGTGCGGGTCGGGTTGAAGCACCTTGAAATTGCGGTAGGACACATCTTTGCAGTTTAGATCAGGGGGTGGCGAAGGAATGCAAACATTGGGGTACGCGCGATCGCAGTTTGATTGAGAGCTGGCCGGAGCCATTACCCAGAACGACAGGGCCACGATCGCGGCGACCAACACCAAACCCAACCCTTTCATTTGCAGAAACCTCAAACTCGACAGGCGACAATCTGGGTGAAGCCCCAAATTAGCTTTAAAGTGCCCCAACAGAAGGTCAGTTATAGCCCAGTTGCCACAGGTAAATCGCGCGATCGCTACCAACGCTGGCAATCACTTCATTTGCTTCGGGACGGTTACGGGTGCGAGCATTGAGAATGGTTGTGTGAGGTAGCCCGACCCCATAACAGACGCCTGTAACGGGTGGAGTTGCCTTGTCGAGTGTGACCTGGCACTCACCATTGCGCGGGTTCCAAAGTTGGAGGGTGTCACTGGCGATCGCGAGGGTCTTGCCATCCCGGTTAAAGGCGATGCCATTCACCCGTTGTTGTAGGTCTAGCGTTCGTTTGGCTCGTCCGGTTTGGGTACTCCAGAGCTTCACCGTACCGTCGGCACTGCCACTCGCCAGAGTTTTGCCATCAGGACTGTAGGCGATCGTGGTGATGGTCTGGCTGTGTGCCTGCAAGGTGCGAATGGGCTGGAGTTGCTGCACATCCCAAAACTTCAATACCCCATCCCCATCCCCGCTGCTCAACACTTGTTTGTCAGGGCTAAAGGCGATCGTGTCAACTCGGCTGCTATGCCCATGTAGCCTGCCATGCTCTTGTCCGGTGGTCACGTTGAGCAACACGAGTGGATCGTGCAAGCTACTGCTGGCTAATAATGAGCCATCGGCATTCAGGCTGAGTGCCAATACGGTATCGGTATGCAGGGTTAAGCTGGCCAGGCGCTTACCCGTTGGCAACTCCCAAAATTTGATGGTTTTGTCGGCACTGCCACTGATCAGCAGTTTGCCGCTAGGGGCGATCGCCAGGGCTAAGACCAGATCAAGATGTCCCGATAAATTACGCAGGGCTTGCCCAGTCTGCCAGTTCCATACGCGCAAGGTGGCACCACTGCTACTGACCAGTAAAGGAGGCGTTGGACTGAGGGCGATCGCGTAGACTCTGCCAGTATTCGTCAAAGTCTGAAAGCAGCACCACGAGCGCTCTGACTTTTTTCGACTCGCGCCGCCCTTGGGGGTCGCTGGCAAGGCTGACACCACCCGTTGTGGACTAGAGATAACGACATCAAATGACAGATGATTAGGACCAGAGGGAGCAGAGGGACGAGACACGGGCGGAGAGGGGCGTGGTGCTTCGGCAATGGCTGTCTGTCCTGACGGATCTGCTTGTCCTGGCGAGGCTTGACCTAAATCGGCTAGCACTTCACTGGCGGAGGCGTAGCGGCGACTGGTGCTCGACTCGGTTAGCTTGTGCAGAATTTGAGTGAGTGCGTCACTAATCGGCTGCTTCAGATAGGACTGCCAAATCCAAACGCCCTGGTGCGTGTCGAAGAGGTCGCTGGGCGATCGCCCAGTCAGCAAGTAAAGGCATGTTACACCCAGACTGTAGAGATCGCTGGCAAAGGTAGCTTTACCCCGCGATTGTTCTGGTGCCAAATATTCGGGACTGCCGATCGCGGTGCCTGTCAGTTCCAGAGCTGTTTGGTTGGCTTCCTTCACCGCACCAAAATCGACCAACACCAGATGCTCGCTCGTAGCACCATGCCCATTCATTTCGTACTTTTGCCGCAACTCGTGTACGAGGCGACTGGCATCTGCAATTAAATACTGGCGCTGAGAAAAACCCAAACTGCTGTAGGTCGCAAAATAATCAGACAAATGCTGACAGCGCTGGCGATCACCCAGCATCCACGCTTGGGGAACTTTGGCGAGAATCCGGGCGATCGCTTCACTAAAACGGTAAGGCCCACTCATTCCATCTCGAAAGCCCTGGGTTGCTTCTTGGGCGAGCAGTTGGGTTAAACCGGCCCAATCAAGGGCGATCGCTGAGGTGGCTTGGCCTAACAGGTGGTTGCCCGTTGGCACAATAATGTTGTTGGGCTTGATATCTCGGTGAATCACCTGATGAGCATGGAGAAACTCCAGCACCGGCAGCAGGCTGCTCAAAACTTCGCGTACTTGTGCCTCTGAAAAAGCTCCTTTAATCGTCACCAGCTCAATTAAGGTTTTGCCTTCAATGAATTCTTGCACCAAATATTGCCGCCCATCTTGGCTAAAGTGGGCAAGTAAGGCTGGAATTTGGGGGTGATGCCCCAGCGACTCTAACTGAATCGCCTCTCGCTCAAATAAATCAGCCGCTTTGCGTACATGACGCGCTTCTTGAATAACGGGCAAAAATTGCTTGATGACACAGTGGGGCTTTGAAGGTTTGTCTTCGTCAACCGCTAAAAACGTGCGCCCAAAACCACCTTGCCCAATCAGTCGCAACGGGCGATAGCGATCTTTGAGCAGCAGCCGACTCCCGCAGGCACGACACGTATCTCGACCTGAGCGATTTTGAGGTTTAGGGCAGTCGGGGTTGAGGCAGTAACTCATAGCCTGATGGTTACGGGCATAGACTATGATAGGCGGTGATCTCAATCTACTGGAATGAATCCCAAAATCCTCAAGGATGACAGTCGTTGGAGAGTCATTAAGGGATTGCCAGATCTAGTCCAGACTACTGTTAACGCTCTTGCCAACTCGACTCCCAATCGGGACATTTCTCGTCTTCCCAACCGTAAGGATGCATGCCACAAACGAGCAGATTGCCGCCGTAAGCTTGTCCGTGATAGTTACGGCAACCGACACAAGCGGCATGGTTGTTGAGCAAAGGATCAACGGTATGGGCGATCGGTTGAATGGTGTTTTCCAGCGTAACTTCAAAGCCCAAATAGGCTTCTAGGATTGGGTCAAAAAATGCGTTTAGGCTCTCTTCAACACCAAGGGAAACTTGCTGGAGCTGTTCTGTAAATTCGTCGGTTACGTCGGCGAAGGCATCAACCATCACGCCAATTTCGTCAGCGACCTCAGTAAAAAACTTTTCCACATCGCTCACCATGTCTTCAAGGGCTCTCACAAATCCGTCTGTCCAGCCTTCCATGACTTACCTACCGTTAAATTTAGAAACAGTTAACCCTGCACAGATGCTTGTTGAGAACAGTCAGCTTTCCGCGCTAAAGCTTTAGTGATAATTTTTTTGAGATGAATGGGGGCAGGTTGAAAATTGTCAAGCATCTATCGAGTGGACTTTGTTATCTTAGCCCACTCGTGCGATCGCGGGTATGACGGAGAGGGAATTACTGATTCTTTTGCAAACGACGCAATTCTTCTTGCAGATTGGCGACTTGCTGACGCATTTTTTCGGCTTCTGACGGGGGGGTGGGTTCTTCGTCTTCGGTAAGAATTTCGATCTGGCGGGGTGCTTTGGGGGGTTCTTCCACCTTTGGCTCTTCTACAGTTTTTTGTTGAGCTTTTGCAAGCCACTCATCGACCAGGCGACGGGCTTCTTCGGTGTTGATTTCACCTTTCTCGACCATTTCTTGAGCCGCTTTTTGGGCTTGCTCTCGCAATTCTTCTAAGGTCTTGCCAGCTTTTTCTCCGGCGTAGGAGGCTAGGCCAACACCTAAATAAACGGCTTTTTTCATCAAGTCACCAAAGCCCATAACGCGATCGCTCCTTCAGTACATCGTTCTGGATTCCAGCATAGGCAGAAATGAGGCGATCGGCTAGTGCTGGGTGGGGCTGAGAACCGTACTGCGAGCAGTGGCAAATCCGACCACTAAAAAGACCCGGAGTCCACGCCTATCACAAGCATCCCGTATTGCTGCTACCTTCCGGTCCTGACAAGATTTGGGCGTTGTAATCGCATGGGTCCGAGTCACCTACTAGCATAACACCCTGGGTGCAAAGTGGTTGGCAAGTTATGGAAGGTAAGATCGATCTTGGGAGGGTGAATGAGGGTGAAAGGGGCAAGAGCTTTGTGTTTGGGAATTTGGATGGAGCGATCGCGAAGATTTGGGGGCGGCGGAGCCGCCAGACCGGGGGACTTCCCCCCTGCCAAAGCATTTTCGCTGGCACAGCGTCAGCAAAAAGTACTTTGTCCCCCGCGTATGTAGGGTCCTAACTGCCGGTAGGGGCGTTTCGCGAAACGCCCCTACCGCACGGTGATGTGTGTGGATGTTGCATGGTTCGCTAGCGATACGGAACAGGTTATAGGGTCGGCATTCTGGTTGTGGACAGAGGGGACGGGTGGGGTGAGGCGGAGGTTGCTAAACGGGGTGAAACGGCAATTCTAAGTCCAACTTTTAAATCGAAAGCTGGAGGTGAGAGCCGGTTTCGGTTTTGGTGACTTCGATGCGGGCTTGAAAGGCTTCTTTAAAGTGAGAGACGTGGGTGACGGTGAGGATGCAGGCAAAGTCGGGGGCGATCGCGTTGATAGCGGCAATCAAACGGTTGCACCCTTCGGCGTCTTGAGTACCAAAGCCCTCGTCGATGATGAGCATTTGGAGGGCTGTGCCAGCTCGTTGAGCCAAAAGTTTAGCTAGAGCTAAGCGAATCGCAAAGTTGACGCGAAAGGCTTCACCACCGGAGTAGGTTTCGTAAGGGCGAGTCCCTTTGGCGTCAGCAATCAGAATGTCTAGAGTTTCGATTAGGCGAGAGTTTTTGGCTTTTTTAGCATTGTCGCGGCTCGATTTTTGGGTAACGAATTGGACGTGTAGTTGGTTGGCACTGAGGCGACTGAGAATGCGATTAGTCTCGGCTTCGAGGGGTGGTAAAACGTTTTCGATCATTAGAGTTTGAATGCCGTTTCTGCCAAAGGCTTGGGCTAGCTCCTGGTAGATGCGATATTGCCGTTGGGTGATGGTGACTTGCTGCTGACTTTGGGTCAGTTGGGCTTGCAGGGCTTCGAGTTGTTGCTGTTGCTGCTGCAGGCGTCCGAGTTGGGCGAGTTGCTCATCCAGGTGCGATCGCCGGGTTTGCATCTGAGTCTCAATGGCTTGAGCGGTGGCAATACCGCTAGACTGCTCTTGCAAGCAATGTTTGAGGTTGGTGATCTCGGCTTGGAGTTGGTCTTGCTTTTGCTGGTGGTCTTGGATTTGCTGAAGCAATTGCTGCCCTTGCTGTTGCGCCAGTGGGTAATGCTGTTTGGCTCGCTCTAACTCTTGGCGATGCAGTTGCCACGCTTGCGCTTGTTTGATTTGGTGGCGGAGCTGTTGGTGCTGTTCAGCGTCGTAGGCGATCGCGCGAATTTGTTGGTCGAGGTGTTGGCACTGCTGCTGCGCTTTCAGCTGCGCCTGCTGAAGTTGCTGTTGCAGCTGCTCAATTTCAGCTTGGAGTTGGGGCAGTTGCTCAGCCAGTTTGACTTGTTTGCGCTGGGCGTGTCTGATTTCAGAGGCGCGGCTATCGGCCCACCGCCAGCGGTCTGCCTCGCCTCGTGCCAGGGCATGATTACGCTCGTCGTAGTTCAGCTCTTGCAGGCGTTGATCAAGCAGATTTAGTTCTTCCCACAGGGGGGTGGCGTAGTTATTCGCCTGGAGCGATCGCTCAATTTCGGCAGCTTCAGCGATCAGGGTTTGCAGCGCAGCCTGCCCATCGGCAGCGGTTTGCAACTGGGCTTGCAAGTGCCCTCGTTGCTCAAGTGCAGCGGTGTAGTTTGCCATTTCAGCGTCGATCGCCTGATATTCTTCGCGCAATAACTGTAGCTCGCGCTCTGACACAGCGAGTTGCTCACGAATCGTCCACAGTTGATTCAAAATTTCTTGGCGACGGCTCTGGTGCTTTGTCAGGGCAAACTGCCGATGTTGGGCATCCAGCGGGCGATCGCACAGAGGACAGACAGATAGGGTGACGCCATCATCAATGGCTGGGATTTCGGGATAGATATTGAGGAGATACTGATTGCCATACACCGCATTGGTTGCATCTCGTACCAATGACCGCTGGGGGCGATCGCGACGCTTTTTTTTGGCTTTGACGGGCTGAACCTCGGGGCTGGTCGGTTGCAAGACTTCGACGGCTTGAGCATTAGTTACAGCTTGCAAACCCTGAATCGTTTGTTCAACTTCGGCGAGTTGCGTTTCGTAGTGGCGCTGGTCAGCTTGCAGACGCTCCATAAAGCTACGCCGCTCTAACCCCTTTTCGCGAATTTGTTCGAGGTAGTGGCGCTGCTGCTCTAGTCTGGCAATGCGATCGCTGATTTCGACGACTGCCTGTTGCAACTGGGGTTGGGCTGCGTGCTGGGCTTGCAGTTGGGCGATCGCGTGGGTCAATTCGTCAAAGCGGGCAGTGAGTTTTGCTTGCTCACGCTCCAGTTGGGTTTGTACCTGTTGCCGTCGTTGCTGGAGGGGCGCAACTTTGAGCTGGAGCCGATCGAGCTGGGTGAGTTGCGTTCGGGCTTGCTGAAGTCGAGCCAGGGCTGTCTCAATTTCTGGTGCTTTTTCTAACGTCTGTTGCACGTCTTGCATCTGCGCCAACAAAGCTTCGTGGCGGGCCTGGCTCTGCTGCAATTGCACGTGCAGTTGGGCGATCGCAGCTTGATTTTTTTGCTGCACCTGCTGCCGTTGATTGTGCAAGTGCTGGTAACGGTCAAACCGACTGGCAAACGCTTCTTCTTGCGCCTGGAGCGCTTGCAACTGAGCAAACCCGGCGGCGATCGCAGGCTCTTGTTGCAACACACTTACCAGCTTTTGCACCTGCTCATTCAGCGCGGTTAACTCTTGCTGCAGGCGCTGTCCCTCTTGCTTTCCCTGGCGCTGTTGCTGCTCACATAAGGAGAGTTGTTGTTGCCAAGCTTGCTGTTGCCGCACCTGATTTTGCAACGCTTTCAGCCGTTCAGCATCGGCAGCTTGAGCCTGCTGCATTTGCTCCACAGCGGCTTCGAGCGTTTCCCATTGAGGGGTGACTTGTTGCTGCTCGTGCAAAGCCACCTCAACCATTTTCAGGTTTTGCTCCAACACATCCAGCTTGCCTTTTAACTGGCGCGCCTGATCTTTCGCCCGTTCCGCCAGATCATCATATTGATCTAGCTTCAGCAAATCAGCGAGAACTTGTTTGCGATCGCTTGCCCGTTTGAGCATAAATTCATCAGCATGACCCTGGCGCAAATAGGCGGAGTTGATGAACGTGTCGTAGTCAAGTTTGATGTGATCAATAATTAACTGCTGCGTTGCACGAATGCCTTTCGCGGTCAGCGATCGAAAAAGCAACGACTCTGTTCCTGGGGCGAAATAGCGGTCAGGCTCAGCGATCGCGGGTCGCTGTCCCACAGAGGTTTCGTTTGTCTCAGGATTATCTACCGACTGATCAACTGATGCGTGAAATGCAACTTGAAATTCAAGTGTTGTGCCTTGACTGCGGGTGCGACTCCGCAACACCCGATAAACGTGCTGATTTGTTGTAAACAAAAAATCAACTTGGGCTTCTGCCATGCCCGTGTGAATCACATCATCTTCGCTCGTGGCGCGACTCACACCCCACACTGCCCACGCGATCGCCTCTAGCAAAGATGATTTGCCAGCCCCATTTGCCCCACTAATGCAGGCGGTATGCAAGCCACTAAAATCTAGCGTCGCTTCTCTGTAGCTCAAAAAGTTCTTGAGCGTAAGGCGCAAAGGAATCATAACAAACGCCTGATCACTGATTTTCAGCATATCAGTACAGACAAACTTTAGTACAGACGCTCGTTAGGATCAGCCGTAAAACTTTGTGCTTCTTGAAATCAAATCTGACAAACAAAACATTCCCAATTCCATCCCTCCTGTCCCCTCCCTGCTTTCTCCGCTTCTGTCCTCTCTCTACCCTCCTGCGCCAACGTCTTTTCAAGAAAAGGCATCCAATCTTTAAGCCATGCCGTAATAGTGTCATAACAGGTGAAATAAGTCCGCGGGCGAACTTTTCTACCCCCAAAGTCCCTCGCAGTTCTCGATTTTCTCCAAGAGCTAAGGATCGCGGATTAAATAAGATCGAATATTTAGTCTTCTGGAGGGGCGAACGGCCGTTCGCCCGTACAAGCAAATATCGAAGTTATTTAATTCTTATTCCTAAGACAGTTGATTATCTGTAGACAAGCCTAAACAGCCGCGGGCGTTGCCCAGCTAAATTGATTGATTCAGGAGGTAAAGCAGTGAAGTAGTGATCTTTAATCAGCCACACAACAATGCATGAGTCCCCCTATCGGCTTACCAGTTTTGTTGGAAGTTTGCCGAAATGCCCTAAAAATCGGCCTCAAGTAGGATGATTCGTGACAGTAAAAGATGTCTAATAGTGCTTGCCTTTTTAGACCAGGTGGTGCTAGTTCACCATCATTCTCAACCTGGGAATGGTTGGACTGTAAAACAATGTCTGCTGAACAACCCAGCAATTTTGCGCCTCCCCCAACCAGTTCTGCTACCGATGCAGAGCTACTTTTAGCATTACGAGCAGGACAAACCGCCGCGCTCGGTGAGTTATACGATCGCCATGCCAGCCTGGTGTACGGCTTAGCCCTCAAAGTTCTCAATCGCCCCCAAGAAGCCGAAGACTTGATGCAAGACATTTTTCTCAATCTTGCACAGTCAACCTATGACCCCAAGCGTGGCTCATTGAGAACCTACCTGGCAATTTTGACGCGATCGCGTGCGATTGATCGAGTCCGGTCGCATAACTCTGCAAGTCGGGCGATCGAGCGTTCGAAACCAGGCATGAATCAAGAAGTAAACACAAATTCCCCCCTGGAATATGCGTTTCAAAATGAGCAGTCACAAGAGGTTCAAGCGGCCTTAGCTCAATTATCAGAAGAACAACAACAAGTTCTTAGAATGACTTACTACGATGGGTTGAGCCAGTCAGAGATTGCCAGACAGTTAGCGCTGCCTCTAGGCACAGTCAAAGCAAGAGCACGGCGCGGTCTAGTTAAGTTGCGACAAACCCTCACAAATTCATAGCGGATAAGTAAACTATGGCGCGGTCGATGCCTTCAGAAGAGATACAGTTATTGATTGCTGGATATGTGCTTGGGGAGCTAGAACCTCAAGAAGCAGAGGAATTTGAGCGCCTCTTACAAGCAGACCCCGCGATCGCGACTGAAGTTGCTGAGATGCAAGCAGCTTTAGAAAGCACCTATGGCGCTGAACCTGTACAACCGCCAGTCCACTTACGGGCACAGATTTTAGATACCCATGCCGCCAGTCAGACTCAGCCTGCTAACCAGGTGATTCCCCTGCGCGATCGCAAATTGAATTGGAATCGGCTGTTAGGAGCCGTTGCAGCTGTTTTTCTAGTCGGTTTAGGGATTAACAACTATCAACTCTGGCGAAGATTGCAAACGGTTGAAACCCAGCCTCAAGCGGCTACTCCTCTGCGTTATACCCTCAACGGAACTAAACTGGCTCAAACGGCCTCCGCTTCGCTCACTGTCAACCCCACGAATCTTGAAGCCGAACTTGCAGCCCAAAACCTGCCGCCCTTGCCCGCTGGCAAAGTTTACGCTTTATGGACGGTGGTTCAAAAAAATGCACCGCTGACGGTAGACAGCAAAGGGGCAGTTTTGACGCAAACGTTTACGGTAGATGCCGCTGGGCAAGCCAATCGCAAATTTACGGTGCCACCCTTCTACCGCGACCAAGATGTCGTTTCTAAAGTTGCTATCACCGTCGAAGATGCCAGTGCGCCTCAAGCCCACGTCGGCTCACCGCTATTAATTACCAATGCGCAGAGCTAAATGAGTCAGGAAAAGGCGATCTCTCTTATAACAGTCGCCTCACGTCACCCGTACCCTCGGTAAACGATCGAAGTGCCAAACTTGTAACCCTAAACATCTGGCTAGCTAGCCATTCAACACCCACCGACACCAGCTTGCGGGGGTTGTAGGGGAGTGAGGCCCCTACGAGGCGGGGGACAAAGTATCTTTCGCTGACGCTGTGCCAGCGAAAATGCTTTGGCAGGGGGAAGTCCCCCGGTCTTGCGGCTCCGCCGCCCCCAAATCTCCGCTTCACCCCAATCAAACAGCCTTCTTTCGAGCGCAATATATTTCGAGCCAATGAACCTCGGGTGTTTCCCAAAAACCTATTGAGATGGAAAAGCGAAGCAAAAACTTTTCCCTTGTATGAAACAACCCCGTCCAGAATTGAGGCCAAGGGGGCAACTCAACACCTTCTTCCCTCTCCGCCAAATCCCCCTTGAGGTTACCGATTTCTCAGGTGCTACCTCCGTAGCGTAAAATGAGGCTCCATCCTGCATTTCTACCTCCCTATGTACTGCGATTACCTGGTACAGATTCTCACGGCACGCGTGTACGATGTGGCTCAAGAGACGCCGCTTGAAGTGGCACCCAACCTATCGACGCGACTAGGCAATAAACTGCTGCTCAAACGTGAGGATATGCAGTCGGTTTTTTCGTTTAAGCTGCGGGGTGCCTACAACAAAATGGCAAACCTGCCAACCGATCTGTTAGCCCAGGGAGTGATTGCCGCCTCTGCCGGAAACCACGCGCAGGGTGTTGCACTAGGGGCAAAGCAACTGGGCACCAAAGCGATTATCGTGATGCCAGTCACTACACCCCAGGTCAAAGTAGATGCGGTGCGATCGCGGGGCGGTGAGGTCGTTCTCCACGGCGATACCTACGATGATGCCTACGCCTACGCCCGTCAGCTCGAAAGCGAAAAGGGACTAACCTTCATTCACCCTTTCGATGACCCCTACGTGATTGCGGGGCAGGGCACGATCGGGATGGAAATCTTGCGCCAGCATCAACAACCGATCCACGCGATTTTTGTGGCGATCGGGGGCGGTGGGCTGATCTCTGGCATTGCAGCCTACGTCAAGCGACTCAAACCCGAAATCAAAATTATTGGCGTAGAGCCTGTCGATTCCGATGCGATGTCGCAATCGCTAAAAGCAGGGCATCGTGTGCGATTGCCGCAGGTCGGTCTGTTTGCTGATGGCGTTGCCGTGCGCCAGGTGGGTGAAGAAACCTTCCGGCTCTGCCAGGAATATGTGGATGACATTGTGCTGGTCAACACAGATGACATTTGTGCTGCCATCAAGGACGTGTTTGAAGACACGCGTTCCATTATGGAACCTGCCGGGGCACTGGCGATCGCGGGTGCAAAAGCTTATGTAGAGCGTGAGCAGATTGAGGGTGAAACCTTGGTGGCGATCGCCTGTGGTGCCAACATGAATTTCGATCGCCTCCGGTTTGTGGCAGAACGGGCAGAGCTAGGGGAGCGACGGGAAGCGATTTTTGCAGTCACCATTCCCGAAGAGCGGGGTAGTCTGCGGAAGTTTTGTGAGTGCATTGGCACCCGCAACCTGACCGAGTTTAACTATCGCATTGCGGACGAAAAAGAAGCCCACATCTTTGTCGGGGTGCAAATTCAAAATCGGGCCGACGCCACTCGTATGGTGCAGACCTTTGAGGACTGTGGCTTTAAGACCCTCGACTTGACCGACGATGAGTTGGCAAAACTGCACTTGCGTCACATGGTCGGTGGCAAATCAACTCGCTCATCCAACGAGCTGCTGTATCGCTTTGAGTTTCCGGAGCGTCCCGGTGCGTTGATGAAGTTCGTTACTTCCATGAGTCCCGACTGGAATATCAGCCTCTTTCACTACCGCAACAATGGCTCTGACTACGGGCGCATCGTGGTCGGGATGCAGGTTCCCCCAGATGAGATGAACGAATGGCAGGCTTTTCTCGATACCCTCGGCTACCGCGCCTGGGATGAAAGCCAAAACCCAGCCTACAAGCTGTTTTTGGGGCAGTAGAAAGCTCGTTTTATGCAACCTCAATCGAGTTGTTAGACGAAAAGCCAGCACCGTCTGAATCCACCGAGATCGCGAAACCACTCCACAAAAACTTGCTCAAACTTTTGGCTATGAAGCCATTCGCCAAAGTAACTCTTACCCCAACTCGACCTGAACTTGCTGACCGCCTGTGTGCAAAATCCAAATCCGCTTGCAGCCGCCAAAGAATTTCGGCAGAGCATCCGCGGTCGCTTCAGTCAGATCGAAGTTAGCTCAGACAAGAGACGAGCGGTTTGAAGACATCTACCAAATCGGCTTGGCTCGTTACCAAGGTTGGGTAAGCCCGTTTGCCGTAATTTTTGCCCGGTTGGAGTGGAAAGATCGGGTCAGGTTCGAGCGGAGTCCAGGTTGCGCCAGCTGCTTGAGTAATTGCCCAAACTGCCGCAATATCCCAAATTTTGGGTGTCGCCTCAACCCCACCCAATGAAATGCCAGCCGCCACAGTCAGCAAGTTGTAGGTCGCGACGCCCAACATGCGAATTTTGCAGGGAAATGAATCTTGCTGCATAACGCAGGTGCTACGGGCACACAAGTTAAAAAATTGGTTGGGGTTCGGTGGTGCAGCACTGGTTTGAATTGGGCGATCGCCCCCTCCCGCAATATTGCTTTGATAGGCTCCGGTAGGGCAGTCAAGCCCTGACTCCCCCGGCCAGTAACCATAAAACGCCTGCTGCAACGGTGGAATTGCGACATAGCCAAACACAGGCGTAGCGCGATACAACAATCCCAGCGAGATACCCCACAGGGGCAAGCCTCGCGCAAAATTGGTGGTGCCATCTACCGGATCGATAATCCAGCACCACTCCTGGTCAGGAAAGACATGCTCGGTTTCTTCACTCAAAACACCGTGCATCGGGAATGCCTCGGCGATCGCCCCCCGCAAATAGTCATCGGCCCATTTGTCACCCGGAGTTACCAGGCTACCATCGGCTTTTTCAACCGCTTGCACTTGCCCATAATGCTGCAATAGCTTCTGCCCAGCCGTATGGGTGGTTGTTTGCGCCACCTCCAGCACGTTCTGCCAAAAATCAGTCATGGTAGACATCTCCTGTCTTGGGGGTTGATTCAGTGGTTCACTGCTGCTGCACCGATCCGAGCGAACGGGTTAAAAGGTTAAGCACGATATTGGAAAAAATCTATCCTTCACCTTTAGTCGGCGCATTGATGGTTCTCGTATGAAAGACCCTAGTGGTCTGCCAAGCCAACTTTGCCAAGTAGAGAAAACGAATGACCAATGACCAATAGCTCAGCCATTATCAACTCTGCAATTTTCTTTTAGTAGCTACTAGCCACGTCGAAAAATTCTCGACAAAAAGCGCCCATTTTTTTCTCGCCGTTTACGCGGTCGTCTATTAAACGCCCCGTACTCTCGGAACAGAGGTGCTGCTGACGGTTCTTTCACTTCTTCTTCCACCACTTCAGGACCCGCTTCGGTCGTTTTAGCAATTTTTCGGGTCTTACGGCGTGGTTCGTCCTTTGGATTCCACCAGGCAGCCATTACCCCAGTCGCCAACCCCGCGATCGCCCCCAGCAAAATGCTCAGAAAGTTGGTGTAACCTAGCAGGCGAAAAACCAGCATGAAAAAGATCCAGTAGACGGCTCCGGCTGCGATCCCTTCCTTGGTATCTGGTTTTTCTGCCATAGGTAGAAATTAGCTAAACGCAAACGCAACAAAGACCTGAAGGCAGAAGGCAAAAATGAGCAACAGTCAGCGGCTCAGTTCCCTGTTGAAAGGGTAAGCGACAACTGCCCTAATCGCTTGCCTCTAGAGAAAGAAACTCTTTCCTGCTGCTAAATCAGCGAACTCAATTGCTCAGGCAAAGGTTGGGTCGTATCCACCAACAGCACATGTGGCTGTTCTTCTGCGTCAAAGGGTTCCATTACCTGTTTTAGCATGACCTCTGTGGTTGCATCAGCAATGTCACCCGTGCGCTGGTTGAGCCGCTCCTTCAAGGTTTCAACGGGGGCGTGACAATGCACAATCGTCAGCGGAATTTGTTGTTCGGTTGCTTGAGCGATCGCGGCTCCTCGTAAGGCTTGCTGATCGTACTTAGCATCGAGAATCACGGTATACCCTTCAGCCGCTAGTGTCGTGCCCAGTTGTAATAGGCGATTGTAGGTCTTTTGGGTCATTTCGGGCGTGTAGATTTCGTCACCCCCGCGATCGCTAAGGCTAATGCCGACCAGATGCTTCCGCACAGCATCCGATCGAATGTGAATCGCGTTGAGTGTCTGCGCCAGGTAACGCGCGGTTGTACTCTTGCCAGAACCCGACAGACCCGACATCAACAGCAGTTTGCCCTGAGTCGGACGCTGGGTATATTCCCAGGCAAGGCGGTAGTAGCGAGCTGCGGTTTCTTTTGCTTCTTGCTTAGCGGCCTCCGGTACTGAAGGGTCATCGAGCAAAAAGGAGGTGACTTTGGCTCGCACATAGGATTGCCGACTGAGGTATAACGGCAACACCTGCAGACCCTGCCAGTCGCCCATCTGCTCTAGATAGGCGTTGAGAAAACGGTTGCTCAAGTCGCGGCGATCGCGGGCATCTAAGTCCATCACGATGTAGGCGATGTCAAACATCACATCCACAAACCGGAATGGCTCGTTGAACTCGATGCAGTCAAACAACCAGATCCGGTCTTGCCAGTAAGCGATGTTACGCAGATGCACGTCGCCATGACATTCACGAATCAGGTCACGTGTGACGCGATCGGCAAAAATATCAGCACGTTCGGCAAAGAGGCGATCGGTATAGGCGCGGGTTGCGTCGAGTTGCGCCTGGGTTTGCGGGCCACCCACATACTTTTCGGTCTGCTCGTAGTTTTCGTCGATCGCCTGCCGAATCTGCTCGACTGTGCCAAAGCTACGAATGTAGTCGCTGGTTGCTGCCTGCCGATGAAACGCTGCCAACTCTTTTGCCAGTTGCTCTAGCAGCTCCTCGGTCAGCTCACCGCGATCGTACAGAGCCGTCAGCAGCGTGTCTTGAGGAAACTGGCGCATCTTCACGACATACTCAACGGGTTCGCCTTCGCCCCCCAGTTGGTAGTGGTCATCTGTTTTCGTAATCGGCACCACTTCGAGATACAGTTCGGCAGCACTGCGTTGATTCAGCCGCAACTCTTCTTCACAAAAATGCTTGCGCTTCTCTAAGGTTGAGTAGTCTAAAAAGCCAAAATTGACTGGCTTTTTGAGCTTATAGGCATAGTCTCCAGTCAACAGCACGTAGGAGACATGGGTTTGCAACAACAAAACAGGCGGCTCTGCAGCTGGATAAAATTCTTCGGTTTCAAGCCGGGGTCTATCCCCAGGAATGGTCGCCGGATTGAACACTGGATGCGGATAGAAGGTAGGCTCCAGCATTTGTTGAATCAGCGGAGGCAGAGCGGTTTCAGTCATGTTTTAAAAGAATCAGAAATGAGTTTAAGCGCAAGCGGATAACGGGCATCTTCCAAAATACTGCACGATCGCACCTTCGTAATCATTCTGAATCGGTTTCTGCGCCTGTTACATTTTTGACAATCTCCACCGAAATTCCCCAGCCTTCAGAGGTTCGCGATATGGTTGAGAGAAGCATCTGGCAGGATAGTGTTTCACTCAGAGCTAAAAGCGTTATGAAAATCGCGATCGCCCAACTCAACCCGATTATTGGCGACTTAACTGGCAATGCCGAGCGCATTCTCACCGCAGCACAGACTGCCGTTGAGCGAGGTGCCCAGTTAATGATTACGCCAGAGTTAGCTTTGTGTGGCTATCCACCGCGCGATCTACTGATGATGCCAGACTTTATTGCCAATGCGGCTGAGGCTCTCGTCGAGTTGGCGCATCGGCTGCCCCCCAATCTCGCTGTCCTTGTCGGCACGGTAGCGCACAATCCTGACGCGTCGGTAGATGGTGAAAAACCACTGTTTAACAGTGCAGCCCTGCTCCACCAGGGTAAAATTCAACAGTTTTTTCACAAGCGGTTATTGCCCACCTACGATGTCTTTGATGAAGATCGGTATTTTGAGCCAAGTCAAACCGCCGGACACTTTTGGCTCGATCTTCCCGTGACATCTGAAAATTCGGTGCGGATGCATATCGGGGTGACAATCTGCGAAGACCTCTGGAACGATGAAGATTTTTGGGGCCAGCGGAGTTACGAGACGAATCCGATTTCCGACTTATCCACACTCCAGGTCGATTTCACCGTCAACCTGTCAGCCTCGCCTTACACCGTCGGCAAACAGCAGATCCGCGAGGCAATGCTGCATCACTTGGCCAAAAAATTCAACCAGCCGATTCTCTATGCCAACCAGGTTGGGGGAAACGATGACCTGATTTTTGATGGCAGTAGCTTTGCACTCAATCGCCAGGGCGAGCTGATCGCAAGAGCTTGCGCCTTTGAAGCCGATTTAATCTTTGTTGAGTACGATTTGAGCCAGCACGATTTACTCCCTCTGGAGACTCAACCCGTCACCCCTTTAACTGAAACAGCCGAAGCCGAAATCTGGTCAGCGCTGGTGCTGGGAGTGAAAGACTATGCGCGCAAGTGTGGTTTCACAAAGGCTGTCATTGGTTTGAGTGGTGGGGTTGACTCGGCATTGGTAGCCGCGATCGCGGCGGCGGCGCTTGGCAACCAGAATGTGTTGGGCGTGTTGATGCCCTCGCCTTATAGCTCCGATCATTCCATCAATGATGCGGAGCAACTCGCGGCTAACTTGGGGATTCAGACCAAGACTTTGCCCATCGGCACCCTGATGCACGGCTACGATGAGACGCTAGCCGACCTGTTTGCGGACACTGAGTTTGGCTTAGCCGAAGAAAACATCCAATCTCGGATTCGCGGCAACTTGTTAATGGCAATCTCCAACAAGTTTGGCTACCTCCTGCTATCGACTGGTAACAAGTCAGAGATGGCGGTGGGATACTGCACCCTCTACGGTGATATGAATGGAGGGCTTGCGGTGATTGCGGATGTCGCTAAAACGCGCGTTTACTCAATCTGCAAGTGGCTTAATGACCAGGCAACTTTTCCAACTGAGTTGGGCTGGGCTAAAGAAGTAATTCCTAATCATATTCTCACCAAGGCGCCCAGTGCCGAACTCAAGCCCGGTCAGGTCGATCAAGACTCGCTTCCACCCTACGAGATTTTGGATGACATTCTGGTGCGCTTTGTCCAAAAGCACCAAACACCCGAAGCCATCATCGCTGCAGGCCACGCCCCTGAAACGCTGAATAAGGTGATGCGCCTGGTCAGCCGCGCCGAGTTTAAACGGCGACAAGCCCCCCCTGTCCTAAAAGTGAGCGATCGCGCCTTTGGCGTTGGTTGGCGCATGCCGATCGCCCATCGTTGGGTGCCAGTAGCGAAGTAATCGCGCGGCGCTTGGTTTTGCGAAAGGTTGCAAGCCATTAAGAATCATTGCCCTAGAAGGGGCTTTTTAGTCTTGAGCAAAAGCCATGAAATAGAAGCTAGATAAAGGTTTTGGCGGTTTTATCGAAATTTAAACAGGCAAAAGCTCAGATCGTAGCGATCGCCCAGATGTCCTATGGTTCTGAGAGAATCGAAAGCATTGATTTGCAGGGGTTTGTCCCTTCACTGTGTAACCCTTTTTTAACCGCTCCACTTCAACGAGGCATTTTATGAAACTGGCTTACTGGATGTATGCAGGTCCCGCGCACATTGGCACCCTCCGCATTGCCAGCTCTTTTAAGAATGTGCATGCCATTATGCACGCGCCTTTGGGCGACGATTACTTCAACGTGATGCGCTCCATGCTGGAACGCGAACGGGATTTCACGCCAGTGACCGCAAGCGTGGTCGATCGCAACGTGCTTGCGCGGGGATCGCAAGAAAAAGTGGTGGATAACATCACCCGCAAAGACCAGGAAGAACACCCCGACCTGATCATCCTCACCCCAACCTGCACCTCCAGCATTCTGCAAGAGGATCTCCAGAATTTTTGCGAGCGCGCCCAACTCGAAGCTAAAGGCGATGTGATGCTGGCGGATGTCAATCACTATCGGGTGAATGAGCTACAGGCGGGCGATCGCACGCTTCAACAAGTCGTGCAGTTTTACCTTGAGAAAGCCAAAAAGAAAGGTGATCTGCCCACCGAAAAAACGGCGCAACCCTCGGTCAACATCATCGGCATCTCGACACTCGGCTTTCACAACCACCACGATTGCACTGAGCTGAAGCGTCTCATGGCGGATTTGGGCATTACAGTGAACGCGGTGATCCCTGAAGGCGCTTCGGTGCATGAGTTGAAGAATCTGCCTCGGGCCTGGTTTAACCTGGTGCCCTACCGCGAGTTAGGCATGATGACCGCTGACTATCTCAAGACCGAGTTTGACATGCCCTATATCGACATTACCCCGATGGGTGTAGTCGAAACGGCGCGTTGTTTGCGAGCGATCCAGGCATTGCTGAACGAGAAGGGCGCAAACGTTGACTATGAAGACTACATCAACGAGCAAACGCTGCATGTTTCGCAAGCCGCCTGGTTTTCGCGGTCAATTGACTGCCAAAACCTGACGGGCAAAAAAGCAGTGGTTTATGGCGACAATACCCACGCAGCGGCTCTGACCAAGATTTTGTCACGGGAAATGGGGATCCACGTGGTCTGGGCTGGCACCTTCTGCAAGTACGATGCCGACTGGTTCCGGGAGCAGGTCAGCGGTTACTGTGATGAGGTGCTGATCACGGATGATCACACCGTGGTTGGGGACGCGATCGCCAAAGCCGAACCATCTGCCATCTTTGGCACCCAAATGGAGCGGCACGTCGGTAAGCGGCTCGACATTCCTTGTGGCGTCATTTCTGCCCCGATCCACATTCAAAACTTCCCCATCGGCTATAAGCCATTCCTGGGGTACGAGGGCACTAACCAAATTGTGGATCTGATCTACAACTCCTTTACCCTGGGCATGGAAGACCACCTGCTTGAAATCTTCGGTGGGCATGACACTAAGGATGTCATTACCAAAACTTTGTCGGCTGACTCTGACATGACCTGGAGCAAAGATGGCCTGACCGAACTCAATCGCATCCCAGGCTTTGTCCGAGGCAAGGTGAAACGCAACACCGAAAAATTTGCCCGCGATCGCAACATTGAGGTGATCACAGCTGAAGTTCTCTACGCCGCGAAAGAGGCAGTGGGTGCCTAAGCACCTGTCACTTGCAAACATCAAAAAGGGGCTTTAATTAGCCCCTTCTTTGTTTAACTTTGTTTTTGCTGCTTGCGTCGCATCACCCCTAAACTGGTGGCGGCAACTACGGCACCCGCGATCGTCAGTGGCTCAGGGACGGGCTGAGAGGTTTGGTTGTCAGTCGTCAAACGAAAATTGTCAAACGTCCAGGCACCGCCATTAGTTGTAGTTCCTGGGGCGGTTTGCAGCCTCAACCCTAAAGAGGTACTACCACTGCTGATGGCACCATTAAACAAAGCGGTGATATCAAAGCTGAGCGTGTTGCCAACAGCTAGCCCTGTGGTACTAAAAGTGGCAACGCAGCAATTCTCATTTTGAAACATTTGTACTGTAGCCAGAGTGTCTAAAGACTTGTGCACTCAATGTTATAAACGGCAGAATGCGGGTTTCAGCCATTCATAAACGTTAAAACCGGACGTTTTTATGAGAATCATTCTCATATCGAGAATTGCTGGTGGCAACGTTCCCTACAGTCGGAGATTCAAAGTCACTGATATTCTCTAAGTTGTTGCCTGCGTAGGCAACAATGTCAATGTTGCCAGTAAAAGGAAAATCATTTTCGCCTTGAAACAAGCCCTTAGCCGCAAAAATATCAAAGGTGATAAAGGCCGATGTCGCAGAGCTGAGTCCGCTCAAGTTGTACTCAGAAAGACCTCGCACTTCTTCGTTAAAGAAGCTACCGACCTCAGCTTTACCAGCAGGATTACCAAAATCTCCACCCGTGCTGGAGTGGAAGTGATTGCCAGGGCTGTTATTGCCTGCGTTTGCAACGGAAAATGTGAAGCCTTCGGTCAGGGTAAATGCTTGGGCGGCACTCGTTAAAGCAGTGAGGGCGATCGCGGTCGTCGTCGAAGCAGTCAAAAAAAGTTTGAGCACAAGCGAACTCCAGAATAGGGGCATGATGACCCCAGTGGATTCAGAGCTTGAACTCAAAACTACGTATTTTCTCTAGCAGACGCAATACTTCTTAACAAAGAAATGTAGCCTATGCGTCTGCACGATTGCCCAAGTCTCTGCTAAGCCAGCTTTTACTCAATGGGACGCTTGTTGGGTTGGTTGTCCTTACGGGAACTGCGCCGCAGAGAACGCAGCCATTCCGGTGTGACCAAACCCTGCGGAAAGAAAATCGTGCCGATTGCGATCAATAACCCAAAGATAATCAACCGTCCATTTTTGAGAAACTCTGCCAACCAGAGCGGCAAACCGGGAATATCAGCCAACGCGCGCAGCACTTCTGGCAAAGCGGTAAAGACCATGCCACCCAGCACAGGACCAAGCCAGGTGCGCGAGCCACCGATCAGAACAAATGCCAGGTAGATAATGCTGGCATCAAACGTGCCTTGCCGCGTGTTCCAGGTATTCAGCAAATGGGCACTCAGCACCCCGGTCATGCCCGCTAGAATCGCCCCCAGCGTAAAGGCCAGCACCTTGTAGTAGGTCGTATTGATGCCCATTGCATCGGCGGCCAGTTCATCTTCGCGAATCGCGATCAGGGCACGCCCCACTCGGATTTTCTCAAGCCGATACACAAACCAGCCGCTTAACACCAATAGCGGAATTGCCAACCAGAGATACCCGATTTGATACTGAAACGGCTGGGGAATGCCGGAAATTCCAATCGCGCCTCCCGTAATATCCAGGTTGAGGCAAACAATCCGCAGCACTTCGACAAAGGCAATCGTTGCGATCGCCAGATAAATACCGCGCAACCGCAAGACGGGCACTCCGACAACAATGCCCAGCAGCGCAGCGGCGATCGCAGCCACTAGCATCTCCAGCAGCACCAGCGGAATCGGGAATAACTGCCCCTGCGCTACGGGAAACAGTTGAGTCGAAGCGATCGCGGCGATGTAGCCCCCCAACGCGTAAAATCCGGGACTTGCCAGCGAGAGTTGCCCAGCCATTAAGGGTAAGTAGAGCGACAGCCCCAGCACTGCCCCTAACAGCATATTGACAATCAAAGAACCGTAGGTATTAAAAAAATCTGCCATTCGAGTCTTTACACCACTAGCCGCCAGCTATTCTTTCAGACAGCGTACTGCAAACAACGAAACCAAAATTGTTAAGATTCGCAGGGTGATCGCAAATCCTGGGAATTCATTTTCTGCGCGGTAAAAATTTGGCAAAAGTCTGTCGCTTCAAACTTTTTAAGCGAAACCTTGGAGTTTAAACGACATTCCGTTTAATTTCCTCTTGCGCATTCCAGCACTTGACGCGATTATTGCATCGGTAGAAAAAGGACAACACTCGGCAATGCAACTTTCCCCGCAAGAAAAAGACAAACTTTTAATTTTTACAGCCGCTTTGTTAGCAGAACGTCGCAAAGATCGGGGCCTAAAGCTCAACTATCCTGAAGCGGTCGCCTACATCACCGCTGCTGTACTCGAAGGGGCACGGGATGGACGCACCGTCGCTGACCTGATGAGCTATGGCGCAACGCTCCTGAGCCGCAGTGATGTGATGGAGGGGGTACCCGAAATGATTCACGAAGTGCAGGTTGAAGCAACCTTTCCCGATGGCACTAAGCTTGTTACCGTTCACGCCCCGATTCGCTAGCGACCAGCAATCGACCCACCAGCGATCGCTCCTAATCAGCAATTCCTGACAATTTTGAAACAAAGGTAGTAAAGATGGTTCCCGGAGAATTATTTGTTGACGAAGGTGAGATTGAGTTGAATGCAGGCCGTCCCACCGTTACGCTTAGCGTCGCGAATACGGGCGATCGGCCGATTCAGGTTGGCTCTCACTTTCACTTCTATGAAGTCAACAACGCCCTCCAATTTGAGCGTGAGCAAGCCCGTGGTATGCGGCTAGACATTCCTGCTGGCACGGCCGTGCGCTTTGAACCGGGGGATGAAAAAGAAGTCACGCTGGTTGCGCTGGCAGGCAGTCGCGAAGTCTACGGCCTCAACGCTAAAATCAACGGCAAACTTTAAACCGTCCTGGCACACATGCAGGCGAGTTTATCTACGGCTCTTCGAGCAGCACCGAAGCTGGGACATCGGTAAGCGATGTAATCATGATCGGTTCTTGGAAGAGCGGCACCGTAAACGTAACGGTTGAGCCAAGCCCTTCTCCCATGCTGAAGAAGTTGACCTCGCCGCCCATTGCTTCAACCAGTTTCTGAGAGATGGCCAGTCCTAAACCTGTGCCGCCATACTGGCGGGTGCGGGAGCCATCAACCTGACTAAAGGATTGAAACAGCTTGTCTTGCTTGTCGAGCGAAACACCGATCCCCGTATCGGCTACCCGCACGATCGCCATTCCTGGCAGGTCTTGCCCCTGAAATGTAATCTTTTTGCGAATCAGCTCAACGCTAACTGTGACGCCACCTTCATGGGTAAACTTAATCGCGTTCCCCACCAGATTGAGCATCACTTGCAATAGGCGCTGATAGTTACCATATAAAACAATTTCATCGTCTGTGGGCGGCTTTTCAATGATGAAGTTGAGTTCTTTCTGTTGAGCTTGCGTTTTTGTAAAGTCCTCAACATCGCTCAACAACTCATTGACCTTAACCGGGCTTAGCTCAATTTGCAGCTTACCCGCCTCAATTTTGGCGAGATCAAGCACATCATTGATAACGTTAAGCAAATGTAGGGCGGAGCGATAAGCCTCATTGATGAAGTCAGACTGCTCTTCCGGGTCATCGGCCATTCCATCCAGCACGAGCTTGAGAAACCCAATCATGCCGTTGAGAGGTGTTCTCAATTCGTGGGAAGTATTGGCTAAAAACTCGCTCTTTAAGCGTGATGCTTCTACTGCTTGATGTCGCGCTTCTTCTAACTCGCGATGCTTTTGCATCAGACTGCTGTTGACCCGTTGCAACTCTTCGGTGAGCGATTGGCTAGCAGAAAACAAGTTGGCATGGGCGATCGCAGTACCGACCTGATCAGCCAGGTCATGCATAAACTCTAGCTCGGCTTCGCTCCAATTGTGGGCGCGATCGTGGTGATAGAGCAAAATCAGCGCATTCGGCTGATCTTGATAGCACGTCACGACAACCAAGATTGAAGCGGCTTGCATCACAGGCTGCACAACGGCAAAATCAGCACTGTCAGCCTCAACGTGAATTAAACAGCTATCGGTTTCAATAATGCTGACCTGGTGTGCGGTCACAGCCCTGCGGGTTGCGATCGCCCGCCGTAAGAAATCATCGCTGGCAGCACAAAACAATCGCCCGTCTAGCAATTCACCGTTGTCTTGAGCGTACTCGTCAACCACAAGCACTGCTTGAGAACCGTCTGGCTCATAGGGGCACACAATACACCGATCAATTCCCAAGGCTTTCGCTAGCCCCTTTACCGTTTGCTGCCAAATAGTTGGTAATTCTAAGGTGCGCCGAATATTCCAGGAAATTTGAGTCAGCAGCTTTTGGTACCGATCTGTGCTGAATGAGAGCGAACTTGCCGCGATCGTGCCGCTTCTATGTGTGGGTATCTGTTCTGTGGTCTGATAGGGTAAAAGCCGACCCGCCACCACCACCATTTCGGGCGCTCGATCTGGCAGCAAAACCGGACTCATCGCCCCATCTAGCATAAAGGTGCGATCGCCACAACGAAATGGGCAGGCAAACCGTTCCGGTGAAAGGCTTGTCAGCACTTGCTGAACACAATCCTGATAAAACTCTTGCCGCAGTGGCAGAAAAACTGCTTTTTGCTGCTCTAAGATCAGCTCAGCCTCAAGCAGAGAATGCCCCCGCTGTTGCCACTGAAACGAAACATAACGACCTTGAGCGTCTTGTACAAAAACTAGCTCACTCGCAAAGTTTTGAATGTCATCCTTTCCAATTGAAGGCGTCGAGCTTTCTTGAAAAGATTGCATATCAGGAGATGTAGTCATTAGCGTTGAAACATCGCGTGAGCCAAATTCATAAGCTTAAAGTAGCGGCTACCCAATTCTCGTGTACCACGCTTTGCAAGTTCTTCGCACGATTCTAACTCAATCCTTTTAAGCAGGCTCGATCGCGTCCGTCGCTCTTTGCGTTAATCGTTCCATTCGCCACGCGGTGGCACTGGCGGGTTACGCCGCAGATCGCGAGTTTGGTCATCATCCCGCAGTAACTCATTCTTTAACCAACGTCGAACTGCCACCTCGATCACCTTGCTAGGATCATTTGTTAAATGACCAATCTGCTCTAGTAGCTCCTGATCCAATTGAATCGATATCTCAACCTTTCCGGGGGAAACAGGAGTCGTCTGCACAACAGGATCACTCATGGCTTAAACAAGGTAAAACAGTAAGGTATTGGGAAAAAATACGTGCTACGAGCAAAGAACAATCAAAGAACTGCTTGAACCTTCTCTTGACAGAATTTCCTCTTTCAAGAAGAAAACAATTAGAGATTAATCAAAGTTTACAAGTTAGTTGTCAGTCGTAGCAGGTTCCCTTATGCATTATGAAACCAAATCTGCATGGATTAGTCGATTTAAATTTGGGCTGGCTTTCTAAATTCAGCAGCGAATCACGCCATATAGCCTTCCCACCCGTCTTCGGAAAGACCTACAATTGCTTTAAGGAAATTAACAGTAGAACCTCTCCGTTTAATTTCTGCTGCGTCAGGGATTGCTTCCTTTGCCAGTGCCTTGTGAATCGTTTTATCGGTTAGTAGCGGCCTTTATGACTAACGTCTCTGTTTCTCGCATTCGTAACTTTTCGATCATTGCCCACATCGATCATGGCAAGTCAACCCTGGCTGATCGGTTGCTGCAGACAACGGGTACGGTCGATGCTCGCGAAATGAAAGAGCAATTTCTCGACAATATGGACTTAGAGCGAGAACGAGGCATCACAATCAAGCTCCAGGCTGCCCGTATGAACTACACGGCGCAAGACGGAGAGCAGTACGTGCTAAACCTGATCGACACGCCAGGGCATGTGGACTTTTCTTATGAGGTGTCGCGATCGCTCGCTGCGTGTGAAGGGGCGTTGCTGGTGGTAGACGCTTCTCAAGGGGTCGAGGCTCAAACCCTGGCTAATGTGTACCTGGCGTTAGAGCATGACCTGGAGATTATTCCTGTACTAAACAAAATTGACTTGCCCGGGGCCGAACCCGATCGCGTCAAACAAGAAATCGAAGACATCATCGGCCTTGATTGCAGCGGCGCAATTATGGCATCTGCGAAAGAAGGCTTGGGGATCAGCGAAATCCTGGAATCAATTGTGCATCTGGTGCCGCCGCCTCGCGATACGGTTGATCAGCGGCTGCGCGCTTTGATTTTTGACAGCTACTACGACCCTTACCGGGGCGTAATTGTGTACTTCCGGGTGATGGATGGCAAACTTCGGAAGGGCGATCGCATCCGCTTAATGGCATCTGGATGTGAATACGAGATTGATGAAGTTGGCGTTTTGTCTCCCCGGCAGATGGCTGTTGACGAGTTGCACGCGGGTGAGGTGGGCTACATTTCAGCGGCGATCAAGGCGGTCGAAGATGCGCGGGTGGGTGACACGATTACGCTGGCTGGGGCGCAAGCGACCGAACCATTACCCGGTTATGTCGAGGCAAAGCCGATGGTGTTTTGCGGCATGTTTCCCACCGACTCGGATCAGTTTGAAGACCTGCGAGAAGCGCTAGAAAAACTCAAGTTGAGTGATGCCGCGCTCAACTACGAGCCGGAGACCTCTAGCGCAATGGGCTTTGGTTTCCGTTGCGGCTTTTTAGGCTTGCTCCACATGGAAATCGTGCAAGAGCGGTTAGAGCGCGAGTACAACCTGGATCTGATTACTACGGCTCCATCGGTGGTCTACCGGGTCACAACCAACAAGGGTGAAGTGCTGCTGGTTGACAACCCCAGCAAATTGCCAGATGCCCAACTCCGCGAAAAGATGGAAGAACCTTATGTCAAGGTCGAAATCATTACCCCGAAAGAGTTTGTGGGTACGCTGACTGAGCTGTGCCAAAATCGTCGGGGTGTTTTCATGGACATGAAGTACCTGACGCCAGAGCGTACCACGATGATTTATGAACTGCCACTGGCGGAAGTCGCCACAGACTTTTTTGACCAGATGAAGTCGCGATCGCGCGGTTACGCCAGCATGGAGTACCAGTTAATCGGCTATCGCGAAAATCCCCTGGTCAAGCTCGACATCATGATCAATGGTGATCCTGTCGATCCTCTCGCGACGATTGTGCATCGTGACAAGGCTTATGGGGTAGGCCGCGCTTTAGTCGAAAAACTGAAAGAGCTGATTCCTCGCCACCAATTTAAGATTCCCGTGCAGGCGGCGATCGGCAGCAAAGTCATTGCCAGCGAACACATTCCGGCATTGCGTAAAGACGTGCTGGCCAAATGCTATGGCGGTGACATTAGCCGTAAGAAGAAGCTGCTGCAGAAACAAGCAAAGGGTAAAAAGCGCATGAAGGCAATTGGGACGGTGGATGTCCCCCAAGAAGCGTTTATGGCTGTTTTACGTCTGGAGCAATAGAGCAAAAGCTACAGGATCAATAAAACCGCAAAAACCGATCTGACTTGTAAAAAAATAGTAAAGTTCGTACATATTTGCTTAATCTATTGGTGCAGCTCTGGTAATTTCTACCCAAAGGCAACCAAAAGTTTAAGGACAAATCTACTTATCGTTACGGATGGAGAGTCGAGATCTCGTATTCCTTAATTGAAGGTAGAACCTTGGGCAATCTGGGTTTACTTGGGTTGTATTCGCTTACCAAAACGTAGTGCCAGCAGGTGTATAGCTCGCAGTCTGGCAGAGCCTCGTCTTAATAGTGATGAGGCTTGCTCCGTTCCTGAATTCAAACCGAACTAATTAGAAAACTACGGAAAACTACTATGAGAATTCTTGTCACAGGTGGTGCAGGCTTTATTGGTTCCCACTTGATTGATCGGTTGATGCTTGAAGGTAACGAAGTCATCTGCCTTGACAACTTTTTTACAGGTAATAAACGCAATATCTTGAAGTGGATGAATCATCCCTACTTCGAGTTGATCCGCCATGATGTGACTGAGCCAATTCGTCTAGAAGTAGACCAGATTTATCACCTCGCCTGCCCTGCTTCACCCATTCACTACCAATACAACCCTGTCAAAACCATTAAGACCAATGTGATTGGCACGCTGAACATGCTGGGTTTAGCCAAGCGGGTCAAAGCTCGCTTTCTGTTGGCTTCAACCTCAGAAGTGTATGGTGATCCTGAAATTCATCCCCAAACTGAAGACTATCGCGGCAATGTCAACACGATTGGGATCCGCAGTTGCTATGACGAGGGCAAACGTGTTGCCGAGACTTTAGCGTTTGACTATCACCGTCAAAATGATGTGCAAATTCGCGTAGCCCGTATTTTTAACACCTACGGTCCCCGCATGTTAGAAAACGATGGGCGCGTGATCAGCAATTTCGTTTTTCAGGCACTGCGTGGTAAGGCTATCACTGTTTATGGTGATGGTTCCCAAACCCGTAGTTTCTGTTATGTATCTGATCTGGTTGATGGCTTGATTCGCCTGATGAATGGCGACCACACGGGTCCAATTAACCTGGGTAACCCAGGGGAATATACGATTCTTGAACTGGCTCAGTTAGTGCAAGAAATGGTCAATCCAGATGCTAGTGTGCGCTTTGAGCCTCTCCCCCAAGACGACCCCCGGCGGCGTCGCCCTGACATTACACGGGCTCAAGAATATTTAGGCTGGCAGCCCAGTGTTCCCTTACAAGAAGGGTTGAAGGCAACCATTGAAGATTTTCGGGCTCGCTTAACTGACACAAGCCTGGAACAAATTCCAGCCCGATCGCCACTGGGTTAAAGCAAGAGCGATCGCTCGTATCGCCTTCATCTTGATCGTTTGCTTTTTTGTTGACCACTTTACCAGTTGATAAAACTTGAAGGAGTTTCCATGCGCGTCTGTGTCATCGGTACAGGATACGTGGGTTTGGTAACAGGAGCTTGTCTCGCACACATTGGGCACGATGTGATTTGCGTTGACAACAACGAAGAGAAGGTCAAGCTCATGCGCTCTGGGCAATCCCCCATTTTTGAGCCTGGGTTGTCTGAGATTATGCAGACCGCTATTGAGAAAGGAAAGATTGAGTTTACAACCGATCTGGCAGCTGGTGTTGCACACGGACAAATTCTATTTATTGCAGTAGGCACTCCGCCCCTTCCCACTGGCGAAAGCGATACTCGCTACGTTGAAGCCGTCGCACGTGGCATCGGCTCTCACTTGAATGGCGATTACAAAGTTATTGTGAACAAGTCCACAGTGCCGATCGGTTCGGGTGACTGGGTCCGCATGATTGTGCTAGATGGTTATCGCGAACAACGCAAAGAGGCCAACACTCCAGTTTTAGTTGGGGCAGGAAGTGCTGATGCGGTGCCTGATGCCGTTGTTTTTGAAGAACCCGCCTTTGATGTGGTCAGCAATCCTGAATTTTTACGGGAAGGTTCGGCGGTCTTTGATACATTCAACCCCGATCGCATCGTGTTGGGTGGCAATAGTGAGCGTGCGATCACGTTGATGCAGGAGTTGTATGCACCGATCGTCAGCCGTGACTTTGCTGAAGATAAGTCCATGCCAGCTGTACCTGTGGTTGTCACTGACCTCAGTTCGGCTGAAATGATCAAGTACGCTGCCAATGCCTTCCTAGCGACAAAGATTAGCTTTATCAACGAAGTCGCAAACATCTGCGATCGCGTAGGGGCTGATGTCGTTGAAGTTGCGCGCGGGATTGGGCTTGACTCACGAGTTGGCAGCAAGTTCTTAAACGCAGGCATTGGCTGGGGCGGCTCTTGCTTCCCGAAAGATGTGTCTGCCCTGATCCACACTGCTGATGACTACGGTTACGAAGCGCAGCTTCTTAAATCCGCCGTTTCTGTTAACGAGCGTCAGCGCATGGTGCTGGTTGAGAAGCTGCAACAAGTCCTCAAGATTTTGAAGGGCAAAACGGTTGGTTTACTCGGTTTAACCTTTAAGCCAGACACCGACGACATGCGTGATGCTCCTGCTCTGACGATCGTGCAACACTTGACTCGCCTGGGCACCAAAGTCAAAGCGTATGACCCAATTGTGTCGCAGAGTGGCTTAAGCCACGGTTTGTCTGACATCTTGATTGAAACAGATCCTGAGCGGTTGGCTGATGGTTGCGACGCCTTAGTGCTAGTCACCGAATGGCAAGTCTTCAAATCTCTGGACTACGCCAAGATGGCAAAGCTGATGAACGCGCCCGTCTTAATCGATGGCCGTAACTTCCTGGATCAAGATGCTTTAGAAGCGATCGGCTTCCGTTATTTAGGGATTGGGCGGGCTAGCTAACGCGGACGCTCAGCTTGAATCGCTAACCGCACATTGGGTAGGTTCCGCAGTCGATCCATGACAGCAATCACCTGCCCGTGCGGTACTTTTTCATCTGCACTGATCACAACTAAAGTTTCGGGTGTTTGAGCGGTTAAGGTTTGCACTCGCGTGGTCAGATCACTCAGACCAACGGGTTGGCGATTCAGAAAGAGCTGCCCCTCCGCTTTGACCGTTACTGTCACCTGTTCATTGGCTGACTGCTGTTCGGCGGTGTTAGCGCGGGGCAGGTTCACTGGCAACCCCTGCGATCGCGTCAAGTAAAGGCTGGAAACGATAAAAAACGTCAAAATTGCGAAGATCACATCAATCATCGGCACGATGTTGATCTGTGGCGGAATATCAGGTTCTTCAGGTAGGCGCATAGGGTTTCTCCCCCCAACGTTCGTGATAGCGACGATACAGTAACTCCATCTGCCCACCATACTCTTGAATCAACGCAATTTGGCGCTGATATAAGCCACGAAAGGTATTGGCTAACATGAGCGTAATGATGGCAACGATCAACCCTGCGGCAGTTGAAACGAGTGCTTCGCTAATGCCACCGCTGACTCCGGCTGAGTTAGACCCGGCAATGTCACCGATGCGCAACGAGGCAAACGAGCGAATTAGACCCAAAACCGTCCCCAACAGTCCCAGCAGGGGTGAGAGGCTGATAATTGTCTCAAAAACGGTATTGAATCGCTTCAAAACCGGAATTTCAGCCTGCGCGGCGCTCTCTAACGCCAACCGAAACTCTTCTGGGTTGGGGCGATCGAGTTCTAGGGCTGCTAAAAAAATCCGCGCGATCGGCAAATCAGAATTTTGCTCAAGCTTCTGAAACGCATTGCGGGGACTGCGCGGATAAAGGTTAAACACTTCGCGCACCAGCCGACCCTGCCGATTGACAACCTGCCACCAAAAAACCAGGCGCTCCAAACTTAAGGCCACCGCCAGGATCGAGAATCCCAGCAGGGGAAACATCACAATTCCACCCGCCGTAATCAAGTTTCCAAAATTCACCCGTTTCCCTCAGCCTCAAAACTCTGTGTTGTTCTTCGACCTGCCACTCTCTGCGCCACATTTGCTCTGCTCAATTGAGAAAATTTGGCTAGCGTCTTATTTTGACACTCAAGCAACGAGTTTAGCGGCCATTCTATCAATCAATTCCAACTCCGTTGACCGTTTGCCCTCGCCCCCGAATCGCAGGCATGGCTTGCCGTACCTCGCGCTCTTTACGGTGATGATCCAAAAAGTAAGTTTGCCAGAGATTAGGCGCATCCAGCGTTTCACCACCGTGCTTGGTCAGGCGCGATCGCACCTTGCACAAAACGGGTGTATTCACACAGGCCCCCGCGATAATAATCTGCCCCTTAGTTAAGGCGGGTAATTCTTTCAGCAAGTCTCGACCTGCCGCTTCAACGCCATACTTCAGGCTGTCTTGATCGACCGGGTTGACAATCCGCATGATGAATTGGCTCATGCACTGCGACAACACATCCGAATCGAGCTTACCGGGTCGCTGTGTAATTAGCCCCACCCCTAAACCAAACTTACGCCCCTCACTCAAAATTGTGCGGAGAACTCCCTTGCACCGCGATGGCTCGTGCGCTGGTGCAAACCGATGAGCTTCTTCAATCAAGATAAAAACGGGGTAGGGTAGGTAGTTTTCGTCTCCAGACGACAGCTTTTCTTTGTGAGTATCCATCCGGGCCTGGTTGACCTGACGCAACACAGCCGCACAAATAACCTGCTGTTCTTCCTGGCTAATTTCATTCATTTGTAGGACAGTGACCTGTCCCGGTCTAAATAGATCGGTCGGAGCGAGGTGCTTAAACGTGTGGAAGTATTCAGACCGCTCAATTTTTTCGAGCTTCCACTCCAGCGCCGCAGCCGAAGATCCCTGCTTTTCGTTGCCTTCTTCATCGACCTGAGTGTCGGCTTCCCGGACGGACGCAATCAAATCTTGAATGCCCCAGCGGTAATCACCTTTTTTGTGGCTCTGCAACAACCGAAATGCTTTATTGAGAATCGCTTGCTGGCGATCGCTCATCTGGGGCAGCAACGTCAGGATGTCGTAGTAGTCAAGCGACGAAATTCGAATTTGAATATCTTCGGGCTTCAGCACTTTGACGGTCGGTTGATAGCCATCGTCTCCTATAAATTGCGGGTGCCCCTGAATTTCCGCCAGGGTGCCATATTCACCATGCGGGTCAAAGATCAGCACTGCTGCACGATTATAGGGACGCAGCAACTCTTCAACCAAAACCCCTGCTGTATAGGATTTTCCCGACCCCGTTCCGGCTAAAATCGCCATGTGGGTACTCACCAGTTCTTTAACGTCTAAGGCAACCGGGACTGCATCGGCTTCTCGCAACAACAATGCGCCAATATGGGCCGCCCCAACTTCACCAGGATGCTTACGATTTAAGACCTGCCGCAACATCTCGTCATCAGCGAGATAGACTTTAGCACCCGGATCCGGAGTCCGGCGAGGATTCATAAAGCCAAGTGACCGATCAAAGTGCCCAATCACATCAACCGTTACTTCATAAATTTCTGGATTTTCATACGTAAAACCAACCAAAGCCGCGATCGCTTCAGGACTGATTTCTGTATCCGCAAAAATACGGTCAGGAAGATGGTCAATCAGGCAACGGGCCGATATTTTGCCTAAAATTCGCAGCGTCACATTTGACTCAGAAAAACCAGTCACTTCGTAGTAAACAAATTCGCCAATTTTGACCTGACGATTGTTCGCCGTAATAAAGACATATTGATTGCCATTTTCACCCGGCCCTTTCACAGTGCCAATAACATTTGCAGTGAAGGTCTGGGAGATCGTGCCCTGTTGGTTGACACGTGAGTTAGTAACCATATTGTCTTGTAGTACAAAAGTCTCTCTTGGTTATAGCAGGTTCCAGCCCAAAGACAGCCTGAGTCTCGCCGGAAATTACGGATACTTGCTGAGAATAGTCAGTGTAATCTGTCATTGTGTAAGTTTGTTAAGGCTAATCGTCACCATCGAAGTCGTTAACGCTCGGTTAAGGACACCCTCCTTGCCCCGATTCTTTAACGATTTGATTGAGCGCTGAGTTCAATCAAGGTTTATCGCTGGAGAAGGGCTATTGAACACTGCTAGTTGTGATCAACATTTTGCGGTGTAGCCCTGTTGATTTGTTAGTTAGGTCACGCTGCCGGGGCTTTCTAAAAGAATGAACAATCAGTTTGCCACCCTCTCAGTTCATGGTGCAGTTCTTTCTAACAAAGTTGTGCCTATCTCGCGACCTCAAGCCGGGTTTCAGCCTTGCCAACCTGCTGCCGTTACTGAGCAGGATACCTCAATGCTATTGACCGAAAGCCAATCAGTCTTAGTTGAGTTTTCTTACCAGCTATTTTCCGAATCAAGTACGGTTACTTACCCTACCTTGATTAAAGAAACCCTTGTGAAGTTAAGCCAGTTATTTGATGCAGATGGCTTCAGTCTGGTGGTGCCTTCACTCACCGATGATTGCTCTTATCTATTTAGTTGCCAGTCGCGCCAAATGCTTCTCGCTCAGGCTCAGGCAGATGAGTACACTCGTGTGTTTCTTCCCTTCTCCGCCGTGAGCGATGCATCTAACCTTGCGACAGAGCGGACAGGCCCCACCATTTGTCAACTGGTGTCATTGTGGCAAACCGTTCAAGCAAATAAGCCGTCAGCTGTCGCCATTATGGGTGGTACCGTTGCGCTTAAAGAGCAGGTCTTTGGCGTTTTGACGTGTATGCGATCGCAGCCACATGAATGGTCCTCTACTGAAATTTCTGCATTTCAGATGGTTGCCTATCAACTGGCAGCAATTCTCGCTAAGTACAACTCGTTGAAACGTCAACTTCACCAACAACAACCGTTCCAGACAGTCGTGAAGCAGCTGGCTCTGGCCATTCATCGCTCATCTGATTTAGATGAGGTGCTACAACTGGCAACTGGGGGAGCCGCCACTGCACTAGGCGCACAGCGGGCACTCTTGTTACGCCTGAAGTATTGGGATCCGCTCTGGCGGAATCGCACTCACGAAGAGTTGCCCCGTGCCCGTATTACCGTCACCTACGAAACCCACGACACTTCGCAAGCCAATTTATCGACACCCGATAGCCCAACAAATCCGGCTTTCTGGCTATCTGAATGTGCGCTTTGCCGCTTGGGCTTTCGCCAGCCTGAGCAACTCCTGCCAATTAACGACTTGGCAGAGCTGCAAACCTTAATTCACAACGACAGTGTGGCCTCTGTCTTTCAAGTTGATTGCTCAGCCTGCTTACTGGTTGCACCTTTAGAAAGCCAGGGCACGGTTTTAGGTTTCCTGGTGTTTCAGCGTGACCGCGAGCGCGACTGGCAACCCGAAGAACTGGAGTTTATTGAGCTAGTCAAGGCTCAAGTCAGCACCGCGATCATTCAAACCGAAACCCTCCGTCAGGTTCAGGCTCTTGTTGAAAAGCGCACAGCCGAACTGCGCGAAAGTATCTCTGTACAAGCAAAATTGTACGAGTTGACGCGTCAGCAAGTCGATCAACTGCGCCGCCTGAATGAGCTAAAGGATGAGTTTTTGAGTACTGTCAGCCACGAGTTGCGCACTCCTCTCACCAGCATGCGCATGGCCATTCGAATTCTGCGACAAGTTGAACTAGACCCGGCCCGGCGCGATCGCTACCTCGATATTTTGGAGCAGCAGTGTATTCAAGAAGCCAACTTAGTTAACGATCTGTTGGCCTTGCAAGAGCTTGAATCCAACAAGGTTCAGATGCAGCATGAAGCCCTGGATGTCGGACAACTCATTCATGAAATGACTGAGTCATTTCGCAAACAGTGGGCCTATCGAGGCTTAGACCTGAATGTCTCTCTCTCCCCCCAGGTACTCAATCTATGGAGCGATCGCGATAGTCTCAGCCGCATCTTTTTAGAGCTGCTAACCAACGCCGGTAAATATTCTGAACCCAACAGTCAGGTCAGTTTGGATTTGAGCCGCGAAACCAATGGTGAGCGCAGCGAGGTTGTCATTAGTTTGGCAAACACAGGCGCTGGCATCGCCCCTACCGAACTACCCTATGTGTTTGACAAGTTTCGTCGAGGTCAGGGCGCAACCGAGAATGCCATTCAAGGCACCGGATTAGGATTAGCGTTGGTGAAATCGTTACTAGAGCATCTGGGTGGGGCGATCGAGGTGAGTAGCGAACCCCTAGACACCAACAGCATTTGGAAAACCGTCTTTAAGGTGCGACTTCCTCAAAACTTTACAACCCAGCAAGCGCTAGCCCATTAGAGCATTGATCGCTCTCACCGCTCGTTTAGTCACCTTGCCATCTCACTTCTGGGTTAGTTGGCAATAGAGCCGCCTTACTCAACGGGAATAGGGCTTCCAGCCACAATGTTGCGTGTGGGTGCATCAATCGATACGTCAGACGGGTACACTAAAGGCAATGGTACTTGCGAAGACTTCTCACTCTAAGCCTCCGCGTTGGCAACGTCAGCGATATTCACCAACAGCGCGCCAAACAGATATCTTTCTATCTGCGGCCCAATTGGTAGGTTATCTCTGGTGGGATGCCACCGTTGCACGCAATTCTCCTCGCCACCGGAATCGGCGAGCGCAGTGGCTTGTGGGTACGCTGCTCGATCTAGGGCCAACTTTCATCAAAATTGGGCAGGCGCTTTCGACTCGAGCTGACCTGTTGCCGATCGAGTATGTACGAGCGTTAGGGCAACTTCAAGATCGAGTGCCTGCCTTTCCAACAGAGCAGGCGATCGCCATTATTGAGTCAGAGCTGGGTGCGCCGCTCAACAAACTCTACGCCGACTTTGATTGGGTGCCCTTAGCCGCTGCCAGTTTAGGGCAAGTCCATAAAGCGCGGTTGCACACAGGCGAAGAAGTCGTGATCAAAGTGCAGCGCCCCGGCTTAGATCGTCTATTTGATTTAGATTTCAAAGCACTACACCGCCTTGTCAAAGTCAGTAATCGTCTGTTTCCCTGGGCCAGACGCTACAACCTCGAAGCGATTTACCAGGAGTTCTCAGAGATTCTCTACAAGGAGATTGACTACATTCAAGAAGCGATGAATGCCGATCGCTTCCGCTACAACTTTCGACAACAGCCGCGCATTATTGCGCCCCAGGTGTATCCCAAATACACGACTCGTCGCATTCTAACGATGGAATATGTCCCCGGCATCAAGATTGACGATCGCCAAAGCCTTGAAGCGTGCGGCATCGACGTTAAAGAAGTGAATACGCTAGGGGTCTGTAGCTATCTAAAGCAACTCTTGCAGGATGGCTTCTTTCAAGCGGATCCGCACCCCGGCAATATGGCTGTGACCCAGGATGGCAATCTCGTTTTCTATGACTTTGGCATGATGGCCGAGGTGCCCCCGATCAACCGCGAACAAATGGTGCAAACCTTTTTTGCGGTCTTAAAGAAAGATACCGATCAGGTAATTAATACCCTGACTCACATGGGTCTGATTGAGCCTGTCTCCGATATGACCTCAGTGCGCCGGGTGACGCGCTTCATTCTCGAAAAGTTCACTGAAAAGCCAATTGAGTTGCAGGAATTCAACCAGGTGCGCTCTGAAATTTACACCCTGTTTGAGCAGCAACCATTTCGTCTACCAGCCAAGATGACCTTCATTCTCAAGGCATTGACGACCTTAGACGGGGTGGCTCGCAGTCTTGACCCGCACTATAGTCTGATTGCTTGCGCCAAACCTTACATCAGCAACCTGGCCACAAAAGGCAGAGGGGTTGGGGAACTAGCCCGCCAAGCTCAGGAGTTTGTCACCTACAAGTTAAGCCAGCCCAGCCCGGTTGAACGCTTAATTCAACGGTTAGAAGAACGGTTGGAGCAGGGAGAACTCGAAATGCGGGTGAGATCGCAACAAACCGAGCGTGCCTTAGAGAATATTAACTTGACCCTTAGAACGCTTGTCTTTTCCGCGATTAGCGGTTTTACTCTGCTCGCTGGCATCATGCTGCTGATGGGTGGGTTGTATTCACAATGGGCGATCGCGGCTTTTATCTGTGCTGGGATTGCCGGGCTGTTTACCCTCCGTAATTTGCTCGACTTAGCCATTCGCAGCCAATTTGACCGCTTTGCCGGACGGTAAAATTTCCCCTTTTTTAGCACTCAAGCGTCAGGAGTGCTAAATTCAATGTGGAGAATTTACTCAAGGAATTATGGCTAAGCTGGTTGTCTTTAAAGATGATTCTCGCCAGGCAATTGAACGGGGCGTCAACGCTCTGGCCGATGCTGTGCGGGTTACCCTCGGTCCTAGGGGGCGGAATGTCCTGCTTGAGAAGAAGTATGGTGCCCCGCAAATTGTGAATGACGGGATCACCATTGCAAAAGAGATTGAACTCGAAGACCCACTCGAAAATACCGGTGCATCCTTAATTCGCGAGGTAGCATCTAAAACCAAAGATCTCGCGGGTGATGGGACAACCACCGCAACAGTGTTGGCTCAAGCAATGATTCGTGAGGGCATGAAAAACGTCGCTGCGGGTGCTAATCCCGTCGCATTGCGGCGTGGTATCGATAAGGCTGTTGCCAAATTAGTTGAAGAAATTGAGGCGATCGCGAAGCCCGTTGAAGGCAAAGAGATTGCTCAAGTTGCTACCGTCTCAGCAGGGAGCGACACCGCAATTGGGCAAATGATCGCCGAGGCAATGAGCAAAGTCGGTCGAGATGGCGTCATCACCGTTGAAGAATCTAAATCTCTCAGCACTGATTTAGAAGTTGTCGAAGGGATGCAAATCGATCGCGGCTACATCTCCCCCTACTTTGTCACCGATGCTGATCGGATGCTGACTGAGTACGAAGACGCACTCATCCTCTTGACTGACAAAAAAATTGGCTCAATTCAAGACCTGGTGCCCGTGTTAGAGCGTGTGGCTCGTGCCGGTCAACCGCTGCTGATTATCGCGGAAGACATTGAGGGCGAAGCCTTAGCAACCTTAGTGGTAAACCGTCTCCGGGGTGTTTTGAACATCGTTGCGATCAAAGCACCGGGCTTTGGCGAGCGTCGTAAGTCCATGTTGCAAGACATTGCCGTGTTAACCAGTGGGCAGGTTGTCTCTGAAGACATTGGTTTAAGTCTTGATGGGGTGACGCTAGAAATGTTGGGTCGCGCCCGCAAAATCTCTGTCACCAAAGACACAACCACCATTGTTTCGGCTGTTGAAAACAGCACCGATGTTGAGAAGCGTGTCGCCCAGCTTCGGCGTGAACTCGAAGCTAGTGACTCTGAATACGACAAAGAAAAACTACAAGAGCGCATTGCTAAACTCTCTGGTGGGGTTGCGGTGATTAAGGTCGGTGCGGCTACCGAAACCGAACTGAAAGATCGCAAGCTGCGGATTGAAGATGCGCTCAACGCGACACAAGCGGCTGTTGCAGAGGGGATTGTGCCTGGTGGTGGTACGACCCTGATTCACCTGGCACCCAAGGTCGCTGAGATCAAGAGTGGCCTGAACCAGGAAGAACAGATTGGGGCAGACATTGTGATCAAGGCGCTATCTTCACCGCTCTGGCAAATTGCTGAAAACAGTGGTGTCGAAGGTTCTGTCGTGGTTGAGAAAGTACGTGAGCTCGACTTCAACATGGGCTACAACGCTTTGACTAACCAGTATGAAGACTTAATCGCCTCTGGGATCGTTGACCCCGCGAAGGTGGTTCGCTCGGCGTTACAGGATGCTGCCTCGATCGCTGGTTTGGTGTTGACCACAGAAGCGATGGTGGTTGAAAAGCCTGAGAAGAAAGCCGCTGGTGGTGCCCCTGACATGGGTATGGGTGGCATGGGCGGTATGGGTGGCATGGGCGGTATGGGTGGCATGGGCGGCATGGGCATGATGTAAGTCCAGGCTCCAGCACCAATCGGCACGCTCTCAACACGCTGCCGATGCAATAGCCACAGCCTTATCGGGCGATCTCGGTGATCGGGGTCGCCCGATTTATGTTGGGCGTGATTCCCATAGCAGAGCGATCGCCACTCGCACTGCCCTACCTACGACTGACTGTCGCGCAGTCTCATTGACAGAGTTTTCCCAACGCAACAGGTTCTCTCGGAAAACCGGATCTTTTCGCGCTCGTTGCACAATCACCTGACCAATGATCTTTTTCTGAATTTCTTCAGTGGGAATTCCTTCTCGGCTTAAGTAACCCAACAGATTTTGCACGCTCTCAACAAACTGTTCCGGTGCCTGCGACAAGAGAATATGCTGAATCTGCCGCACAACTTCGCGATAAATTCGCTCCTGACGATTGTGACTGGTCGAGTTTTGAGGCATCTCAGCCGCTGCATCAATAGCAGCACCGCCAGCCTGAATGCCGAGTAGCTGCAACAATTCACTCCGCTTCTGTTTCCATCGGTGCAAAATATCTGGATATAGCTGAAAGACACGACGCACTAAAACTTTGCTGTTAATCTCGCGATTGGTTAAGACCTTGACCAGGTAGTTATTTTCGATCGGCTCAGATGAGTGAATTGTGAGCTTCAGTTCAGGGCTTTCTAGCTCAACTTGCGTCAGAGTGAAGACGAGGGCTTCCCAATTCACTTCTTCAGTAAAGTAAAGTTCAACCAACGAGCTGCTTTCGCGATGCCGCTTGCCCAACTCACCTGGCTCTAAATCTCGCCCATGGGGGTAACGATTTGTCGGCTTTTTAGACGTGTAGTTAAATTGGGTATAAACGTAACTACATTTAACTGTTGCCAAGTTAACTTCTTCAATGTGCCAGTTATAGATACAGCAGCCTGATAGCTGCGCCCCATCTAAATTTGTGCGGATCAGGTGACTCTCCAGCAAGAAGGCATCCGTTAAATCCGCCTCAATCAGAATGGCATCACTCAGATAAGCTCCACTTAAATCAGCTCGACGGAGGTCGGCACCGCGCAGATTGGCTTCATTCAGATCAGCCCTTAGTAGGAAAGCATCTTGTAAACTCGCCCGGAGGAGGTGAGCCTTGCGAAAGCTAGTTTTGAGCAGGTAAGCACCGCTTAAGTTGGCCCGACTGAGATCAGCCCCTGTCAAGTTTGCTTCACTTAAGTCAGCTCCGCTCAACACGACCCGGTGCAGATCCGCCTCAGTCAAGTCACTTTGCCGTAAGTAAGCCCCGCTCAGATTTGCTTCGATCAGGTTGGCGCGAACAAGATTCACTTCACGGAGATTGGCCTCATCTAAATGGGCTTCTCGCAGGTTAGCCTGTTCTAGATTAGCGCCCGCTAAGTTGGCTCGCCGCAGGTTTGCTTCCATTAGTTCCGCTGACGCCATTTGCACACTGCCTAACTTGGCACGTTCAAGATTAACCTGGTCAAGCTTAGCGGCTTGCAAATTTGCCCCACCAAGATCCGCATCCTCTAGAACGGCCCAATTTAGGTCAGCATCTTGCAAATAGGCCATCCGCAAATCAGCTTTACTGAGATTTGCCCCGCTCAAAAGAGCTTGATTTAATTTGGCACTGTTTAGGGAAGCACTTCTTAGATCCGCCTGACGTAAACAAGCCCCAGTCAAGTTAGCACGACTCAAAAATGCCCAACTCAGGTTGACCCCTGTTAGATTCGCGCCACTGAGGTTAACGTCGCGTAGGTTAACACCGCTAAGATTGGCACCACTTAAGTCAACGTGGGCAAATTCTCGTTCACCGTTCTGATATCTCTCAAGCAGTTCGTGTATTTGCATGCAAAGAAGGAAGGGCGATCGCACGTCAGGTCACACAGCCCTAACCTGACTTACCCGTAGAGGTAACTAAATCTTAACGGTCGTGTGATATGACGTATCCGTCGCTACATAGAGTCAGAGAGAAAGAAAAACTTTATTTAGAGAATTTATTAAAAATGACCTGTTATTACAGCAACTTCACTACAAGATTAACGGCATTTCACCCAATCCCAATGAGGGGTTTTACAGTTATTCAGGGTAGATGCAGATCAGGAACTCAATCTAAGGCATCCAACGGGGTTGCAGCCCCGGCAATGGCAAAGATTCTAGCTCAGGTTTAGCGGTTGGTTGCTTGGGATTAACTGGTAAAAACCACAAGCGACTATCAGTCACTGATCGGCCATCTGAAGTCGTATTAGCTGCACCACTACCTACGGTTTGTTGACTCACTGTTTGGTCAAATAGAATACCAAGCCCATCAGGAGACAAACTCATCTGCACATCCGCCTGATTTGGCATTTTCACCAGTGGCGTTTCTTTCCCTGTTTTGAGATCCACAACCGCCAGATAAGGATCTTCCTGATATAGCTCACCCTGAATTTTCAACTCTGTTAGCAGGCAGTAAAGGTACTGCCCTGTGGGATCAAACACCGCCTTGTTAATCGAGCCTTGCGTCCGCAGCAGTTCTTTTTCAGTGCCCTGATTGGTCACAAGGAACAATGAACGGGTGCGATCGGTGTTGAACTTGACCATGGCAGCCTGGGAGCCATCACGCTTAAAATTCAACACAACCCCAAACTTTGGCAGAAAATCAAGTGGTTTTGCATCTGGCTCTAAGGGCACGATCGCCAAACCCTGCCCTTGCGCGATCGCCAATGCATCACTATCGGGTGTGATCAAAAAATCCCCTCCGGGATCGCCTCCCAGTGGTTCAGCGGCTTTGCCCTCTCGAATCACCCACGGCCCAAAATCAGATGGATTTTTGCGACTGGCTCGTTGCACAACCACAATCTGCCCATTCGGTGCCAAATCAAACTTAAGGTTTTGATAGTCCGTATTGTCTAACACCAGTTCCAGTTTGCCAGCTGGTTCTTGCTTAGCAGGAGGCAACGCTGGGGCACCTCGAACAGAAGGGGGTGGCTCAATCTGAATGCCTGTGGAAACGCTGTACAGCTTTTGCTCAGTCAAACCCACTGGCTCAGGACGACGCTCGACTGCCGCGAACAGAATGCGATCGCTCAGAGGATAGGGCTGAAAGTCCATCACAGTCAAGTTAGAAGGCGTCAGGATCTGTTTTTGCTGATCTTTGAAATTAAACAGAATCAGCCGCCCCGCTTCTTCGCCCTTCACACCGATGTAGGCAAACGCTCGATCGCGCGTGCGAAACTGCCCGACAAAGGGCTGCATGACTGAGCCATCCCCACCAAAGCGATCGCGCCCACCTTCCACCGTTACTTGAAACTCTTTGCCATAAGGGGCTGGAGCCGACAGAGTATAAGCCATACGGCGACCTGCCCAACTCACCTTGCCAGGTGTTGGTAAAGGTGGAGTGATTTTTAAGTTCTGCTCGATACTGGCTGTGTCCATCGGGCGGTTAAACGTGAGAATAAACGCCGTATCTTCAGCACCGACCTGATGCGTTTGCCAGCTAAAATTTCGGACGCGGGGTGCCGTCTGGGCACCCACGACCAGCAACAGGCCAATACACAAACTGAGCGCTACCATCCAAATAACGGCAACGCGATCGAGCGGTTGAGGAAAGTTTGAGGATGCAGGCGATCGCATGGATTAGGGCATCTTAACAATAGGGAGGAGCATGGTGGCGAGACTGGCGCAAGCCATTCACCAATCAGCCAGCAATTCTCATTTTGAAACATTTGTACTGAAGTCAGAGCCTCTAAAGGCTTGTGCGCTCAATTTTATGAACGGCAGAATGGGTATTCCAGCCATTGATAGCT